>Ga0056129_1000131_pt1 | contig 15546 bp, 10 predicted proteins | sample WorMetLIZISLAND1_FD_71118 | JGI IMG/M metagenome (GOLD analysis project Ga0056129, IMG submission 71118) | Marine gutless worms symbiont microbial communities from Max Planck institute for Marine Microbiology, Germany - Olavius loisae LIZARD... ...
ACAAAAGTATCTTTGTACCATAATTCTACGTTTTGCATTACCACAATTCTATCGTATTCATTGAAACTGAATGATATGTCAGCAACCATATTTCGTTCGAGTCTCGGAATAAATGGCAGCGAATGTTGAGAGCTTTACAGTAATAAGAATACAGCAGCGAACATATGTAGTACAATAACTCTGCATATATCTGCCGCTTTTAATGCTATTAATCATAATCCTCTTAATCACAGGTATTTCATCATGATTCTGCTCTGTCCCAAACTGGTTTAGATCTACACTAATCGTATCGTTCTTTCCGCGTCATGTAAACGCGATAAAAATTTCTCTTCTTTGTATGCGTTGTTTCGTGAGGCTCCCCCCGCCCCGATCCTCTTCTTTTCGTCATCTATGCCAACACATTGACACTCTTATCTCTCATCTTAGCAATCAGCTTCATGATACTAACTTTTTCTCACTTCATCCACGTAACTTTTATTGTTGCCAAAGATGCACTCACTGACTGATTGAGGTTTAACATCCCACTCGACACATCATTGGTCATTTCGGAGACGATATTTCTGCAGGTCTCATCACCCACTGATTAAGCATGGTTTATTGTCTGCACCAACACAATATGGGTTATACGGCCGGCGGTTTTTACAGGTCAAAAGACGCAACCAACAGTATCAAAGTACTGAAGGAGATGCTACAAAAAAACAAAGCAAAAAACTATAAAAAACAAAATACACATATGCACAGACAATAATATACGCAAAAAAGGATATACACAAAATAAACACAAGTCCCCAGTCTACACTAATATGGGGTGACTCCCACAGAGGGCAGGGGGAGAGAGAGAGAGAGTAGATTCTTAACGACACATCAGCACATTCTAGGCTATACAGTGTCATTCACATTGTATGATCTTCACAAGATGGACAGCAGACAACTTAAAATGAGAGGGGGCAGAGTTGCTAGGCCTGAACGGCGGTGGGGCTGCCGCCGCGGTGTGATGACCCAACAAACAGTGTCAAAGCATCGACAGAGGATCGTTAGTTATGTCAGAAATTTTGGCAAATTATATCAAAATCAAGACAAATGATCTACAGTTGATGAAGAATTATGTCAGAGCAACACTACAGGCCATTCACAGCCAGTTAATGCTATGACCATCAAAGAGTCCAATGAGTATTACTCGAGTAGCACTAAACAATTGTGTTCCAGCAAACAAAACCCAAAGTTCGCGAAAATTCACAAATGCAAGCAAGTCGGTGATGTTAGTAAAACAATGGAACAGCAAGGTCGAGATATTTACAATAGCATTCTACATGTCAACAGCGTATTATGTAACTTTCCTGATATGAAACTGTGTCAGTTATATGATACAACTTCATTGCAGATGATGATGGAGATGTGTGATAAAAGCAAAATATGTCTTGTAGTTTCTTGGGCACACACACACACACGCACACACACAACGTCAACGGTACTGCATCTATATATATTTACATAATACTGCAAACGCATCTAGGACGAATGTGCACTCGCAAACAACATGATCGTCAAATGCAGACTGCATGAAGGCAAACCGAGACAACAGCGCAACACTGATGGAAAGACGCAATACAGAAACCAGTTCAAACAAACGAACTAACAACGCTGAGGTGACAGTTGCATATTGCGATCGTGAAGCGGCTCACAGCAAAAGCTAACGTCGTAGCAAATATATAGGTGCACATTTAAAACATACATTGTGTATGCCACATGAGTGACATCTACGGAGACTGATCGAATGCCAAGCATGTCTGAAGCAGCCAGGTTACATTAATGAAACATTTACACTGCAAGGCTGCGTCATAAAAAATTGCATCCTTGTTATTGGTACAATAACTTTGCAAAATTATGCCATACTATAATTTTTGGTACACAAATGCTCATGACAATGTGCCTTAATGCACCTGCCCATTTAATATTCTTTGGAAATTTGAAAACTGAGAACCAGCTTATGAGATCTGAAGTGGTGTCTGATTGAAGCGTGGTTCGGCATCCATGAAAGTGCGATTAACCAATGGCAAGTTTGCCTTAATGCATGTGTCAAAGCCAAAGAAAAGCATTTTGAACACATGCTATGATGTGCTGCTACACAACTGTCAATAATTTGTTATGAAACTTACATTACCGTTTTGTATTTTGTTTCACAACTTTTGACCAGTAATCACTTTAAAGTTTTAGCAGTGGTCATTGAACAATTTTGACACGTTCATTGAATTTCATACTGTAAAAAAATACTTGGTCAGCAAAAGTGACATTTTAACACCATTTTGTTACAAATTCATTCAGGTAACTGCTTGCAAAATCTGACATACTGGACCTCAACTTTATTAAGTTATTGCAAAACCAACAAGGGTGCAATTTTTTATGCCTTACAGTGTAGATTATTACCGTGCCACTTAACATTTACATTAGGCACACCAAGCTCCTGCCAGTAATAGCTTTCAAGTGTCGCAAACATGATAGGACTATTTGATAAGCATAACACTACACATGATTGCAGACATTAAAAGCTGAACTGTTTGCCAAATTTCTAATTACAGCAAACACTATCCGTTGTTTCTCACAGTTAGTGTATATGACCATTTTTACACTTTCATACATATGCAGTATCACCAGCAAAAAATGTCATCACCATAAAAAGGTGTCATGGCAGGAAACTATCATGATCATTATAACAAGTACTCTTGTTCTCAGTATTCTGTAATAAACCAATCCAGCACACAATCGGCCAATGTTTCCGTGCAGTCATTTTACAATTGCACTTTAGGCCTACATCATAGGAAACTTAACGGCTCTAAGGATCAGCGACTATTTGCTGCTGGTTAGCTCCGGAATGCATCAGTGCACGTTGTACAGCTATTCATTCCAATGCTGTCACAACAACATCGAAGCAACGATTGCAAGCTTAGAACATGATCTCCTTGTCTTTCGTCTTCTCCTGGACATATGCCGTGAAGTTCTTGAGAAACTTCGGTGCCTCGCGCTTTGCTATGACCTGGATGACAGACGACGGGACCCATCCGCCGGGGTTCACTGCAACAACAACAGTCATACTTTTTGACATCCGGACACTCTGGCACTCAGATACATTAACTGTCTCCAGTACACGCAGCAAAGTCACACAACAGCTCTAAAGCACTGCTATCTAGAGTTGTGATAGAACAATGACGAGCTTATATAACTATCACAGTCATTATAGTATCGCACAACAGATGTGCTAAGTGCGGTAACAGGTAGCATTGTGACTGTCATATTGTGGTATAATTAAAACAAAAACAGTCTTACGATCATGTGGTTTCACCAAACAGTAGTCCAAAGACTAGACAGTTTTCAGCAATGAAAAAACTGTTGCAGAAATTCAAGGGTAAACAGTGAAACAAAAATCTACATTTTGGGAAGTGAACACTATACTTTTCATGCGGTAGCAGCAGTGAGTAGATTCTTAACGGTACATCAGCACAATTAGGCTATACAGTGCCATTCACGTTGGTGCACGCTGGAAAATACAGGACAGAAGACAAATGAAAAATACAGACAATACTAATCTATACAAAATACCGAAAATATGAAACTAAACACAATCCAGAGAAAGCAAACAACGCAAAACAAAACTACTCTACCTCTCGCCGCCTTTTACGACACTCAGCCAGGAAACGAGGTGGCTTATGAGCAAGCTATTATTAGAATGATGTTGTCATCCTGTACTGCTGCAGTCCACCCACACTAATAGGAGGCAGGCTATCGAATGGTGTCATTTCCAATTACCTTGAATTACCCCTGACCCAGGTTTCAAGATCATGGTACTTTGAAAAGGCAAATACTTTAACAACGTGCATGGTCCAACTGCAGATATTTGCTTAACCTCCAGCGTAATGAGCCACTGACGAGTGGTCCCTCAGTGATAGCCGAGCCTCTTGTTAGTCACGTGTTACAATGTTACTTACCATTAGCAGAGTACTGTATTCTGCAGGTGAGGTGATCTCTGGTGATGTGCTGGTCACTGGACGGTGGCGGCTCAACGACCGTCTGACAGATCATAGCAACGTTGAAGTGGAGCCGCACACACTTGGGGGTCGGCTACAACAGAACACAGTTGACAACTCAACGTCAGAAAAACACCACAAAAGACGAGAGTTTAACACGGACTGAAGAGCTGAGTGTGGTCAGCTTAATCTAGCACGTGACCAGAAACAAAAAAAATATATAAAAAGGAGAAACTAAAACAAAAAATGACAGTGCTCAGCAAGTCCAGTCCAAGTCCAAGATCTATGGAGGCAGTACCAATGGAACCAGAAAGACTACAAAGGAAAGGGATTGTGAAACAAATGAGTTTGAGTTTTTAAGTCTGGAGAAAAACACTAAGGAACGACAGATGGTGAGAGTGAAGGTGGTGACTGTGGTGAGTGCAACATGGCCACGCTACGCCACTTTCACTTTTGTGCATCCGCTCAGGAGGTGAGTGAACAGAATGGTTGACAAAATGCATCAATTCTGTCAAGACTATTTACGTTGCAGTTGTATGTTGCCATCAGTGAATAGCTACACATCTCGCCTACAAGATTCAACCACCAAAGTTAACACAGCTTTTGCCTTCAGTGCTAAACATGAATGGTTGAATTCCACAGTAAACACTACCAGTCCAGCAGTATCCAACATGGCTGGGAAGTAGCTTCCTGCCTAGTATGTCAGTAGTTTCAGGCCACATACACGATCTTTAAACTTTAAGCACATAAAAAATCAACTACAAAATGCAACGATTCATTTAGAAGAAACTTGTAACAGACAAATTGCAGCAATAATCCATCTCACTCATTGAAGTACTCAACCATTAACAGAACATTAACCGGGTTAAGCCGTCACTTATAATTTGTGACATCCCGGCACTGACGCTCAGGGCTGAGCATCAGAGTGCCCGGATGTCAAAAATTATAAATGACAGGCTGACGGCTAAACCCGGTTTGGCACAGGATGCTTTATAGCTGTACAATATGGCAACAGTGGGCATCAAAGGGTTAAAGTCTATACTACATCTGCATCACAGAGATGACGTAAAGACTTGACAGAGACCTGGGAGACAGGCACACAGTCAGTGGAGTAGTTAACGACGATCCAGTAGTCAGGACCCTCGTCATCGTCAGTAGGACAATGACGTATCGTCGACCAGAACAGAGAGTCCCGCTGGGCCGCCGGCCAAACACGCTTCAACACCTGATACGTCACGTGAGTGTCACGCGCCAGCCAACTGACGACGTTGGACGTCTCCAGTGTCACCTCCCACTCCAGTCGCACCGACGGATCCCAGAAGTAGTGGCACAACTCATGACCAGTGATACCCTGGCAGCAATGACAACAATGTGACAGGTTATTAGACAGTTTGATGAATGCATAAACTGCCTGGCCTGACCAATCAAACCAACTTGAGTTGGCCTGTAGGCTGCTTATATCCGTATCGACCAATCACTGCCAGTTATTACTGCTAGTCAGCCCTGAAGCAAATATTCATTTTATTATCCTGCAGGGGACAGGAGGCTAAGTTGTCCCAAACACTGCAGTAAGAGCACGCAGCTCACACCCATAGCCAGATATTACACCAAATTACCAGTGTTCCATGCAACCAAACAGAGACAAATGACCATTTTCCACATAAAGCCAAATGCCGTGTTCAGTTTCAGGATGCAAAACTTGTGTGGTCAGTTCCTTTCTGATACCAAATACTGGCAGGACTTTTTCAGACACAAACTGGCTCTCGACTAACTCACTTCACTTAACAGGTACGATTTACACAGACGTCAATCATAAATTCACATTAGCATTATTACCGACAGTCTAATCACAATCGACAACATGGCGTGCCTTAGCGATAATGTGTTGGTAGCGATCAACGTAGTTGCTCTATGCCAGGTCCGATTAGTACTTGGATGGGTGACATCTGTGGGCGGGTAAACCATCTCAGTATTGTAGCCAGCCACCATAAACACCTATACACTCTTAACCTTTTAACATCCGACATCACCATAGAGAAATTGACGAACTTTGACGGTGTGAACAGCTTTCAGTGGATGTTGGACAACGGCTCCGGTGTCCTCAACTTCACTCTTGTACACCTTCATGTCACCCTCTGACGCAATCAACGTCCACGTGTTGGCCACGTCACTGGCCGTCATGTCGGCGTGGATGATATGATCACGAACGACTCGGTTGATCTAGCACATGACAGTCACAGCCAGGAATGAGTCAGCTATTCACTGGAACACAGCATTTTCAGCCAGTATCTACACCATATAAACAATGGAGCAAATGCACAATGGAAAAAGTAGGGGGGGGGGAGATTTTGCAGGAACTTGGGGGGATAAGTTTATTAATTGTGGCATTAATTTCCTCTGCGAATTAAACAGCTTTTGGCCAATATAGAAGATTTGCAGTGGAAATTAACCCACTTTCCCCTACGATTCTACAACACCCCCAAATTTGAAACTCTGCATAGTATCGATTTCAAATGACTATCTTCAAACTGTCTGCAATGAAAACAGTGTGTCTGTTGAGTGGTCATATTTTGCCCAGAAATGCATCAAATTTTATCTGCAGCCACCTAGATTTGAAAAATTTTCCCAGAGGAGAAAACCCCGGACCCCTGCTTACAGGGTGTGGAGGGGATTAAAGAATTCCTAACTTTAAAGGACGAAAAAGAGGGGAAGGGAAGAAAATGGGTTACGGGGGATTTTGCTCCAAGGTGTTGGGGGAAAGACGCCTCTGCGAGTATGACATTTAATCACTTTCAGTGAGCTGCCGAAACAGACAGCATAATGAACAACAGCAGCAAATCACTCGCTCAAATATATGAATTATCCTAGGATGCTTTACATCACTGTCCAGGATGCAGCATTTCCAAACATGCTGTCAAGTTTGTATGGCATTTTCTCAATATTTTCCTGAACACTCTTAAGACTTGTTCATGTTCTTCAGCTAACTAGTCATATTACTGTCATCAGCGTTACTCAAACAAGTGATGATGTCAGACCTCATCGTAGAGAAAATGTGACGGATCTACGAGGAACGTCGTCGGCTTCTGTGACAGCACATCCACTGTATCTGAACCATGCTTCAGCTGCCATCATACACACATAACCAGTAAACAAGGTGCTTCAGAAAACAACTGCACACTTCTACTTTGTACCAATTTCAATGCAGTAATACATTTTAAAATAGCTACAACAAAGTGTGTAGCAACAGTCACTTATTAACTTGGCAGGTATCGGCACAGCCTGTCATTATAAATGTTGCATTGTTGCCGTCTGAAAAACATTTCTCATATTCTCTTGCCAGTCAGTGGCACATTACACTGAATTATCTGCAGTTGGACATATGCAACACTGTGAAATTATATTCGCCTTTACAGTGTACCGTGACCTTGAAACCCAGTGAGGGTCACTCAAGGTCATTGGAAATGATGCCATTTGATAGATTGTATAGAACTTCCGAACAATGCTCAACAGTAACTATGGCTCTATCTTGCACCAATTTTGACATATTTGATATCAAAAATACTGCAACCTTAAAATCCAGGTCAGGGTTACTCAAGGTCATCGCTGAAAGCTAGAGTCATTGGACTACCACTTGGTAAAATCCACATGATTGTAGATCTTCTTTTGATGAAATTACATAATAATGTAACAGATGGACAGACAGGACCATACCTATTGAATGAATGAATGAATGACGAAAACTTGTAACGCGCGCAGTGTGCTTAACACAACTGACGTGCAGTAAAAAAATTAATTATACAATAAACAGTCAGCAGCGTCTGTGAGCAGTAAGTGCCACCCAGAGAGATGAGAGTTGTACACGGTGGAGGTGAAGTGAGACGTCACGTACGATATAAAATGATACGTGGATCTCACCTTTTCTTCTTCCTTATCCCACTTGTCAAGTGTGGCATCAATAGCATCAAAGAACTCTTCCTCATGAAGCATGCTGTGTGGTCCCTCCTAGCAACACACACTTCACAGTCTGCTTACGACACATTAATATCACTTCCGCCACGACTATTAACTACACTGGCCCACTGTTTCATCATAGTTAACTCCAGGCTACAGAACATCATACACAAAAATAATACTGTGATTTCTGGAGCTGGTTTAACAGACTTCTGTTCATCACCAACAGTATCGAAGCGACACACTGCTATCAGAACACTAAATATGAACTTGAAGCATTTATTCAGCAAATGACATTCTAGACACGGACATTTACTATCAAAACAGAGGCCAAATATCCAGTACAGAATGATACACTGTGAAGTGAGGTGAGTAACCTCGTAGTCTGGGCCACCGAGCACAACTGGCTTCAGTCGTTGCCGATGCAGCTGCTTATAACTCTCCTCCAGCTTACGCCTCTTCTCAACCTCCTGTCAACCACATCAGAGGATGAGTTGAGATACAGTAAATCCTTTGATGCCCACTGCTGCCATATGGGTACAGCTATAAAGCATCCTGCACCAGACTGGGTCAAGCTGTCAGAGTGCCCGGATGTAAAAAAATTACAAATGACGGCTTAGCCCAGTCTGGCACAAGACGCTTTATAGCTGTACCCATATGGCAACAGTGGGCGTCAAAGGGTTAAAAGACACTTAACAACTACACACACAAGAAGACTGGCTGTTGCAGACAGACCATCTGTATCATCTACAAGACTCTAAGTAGAGTAGTTCTAGGTTATGACAGCCGTTTGGTTGTCCATCTCACATTACACACATGGACGTACAATTGCTAACGTACAAGCAATGTGCTTCCTGTTTTACAACACTGTGATGAAACAGATGCCAAGAAAATCTTAACAGCTCCCCCTTGGAGAACTGGAGGAGACCACCAGGACGCCCTCGTACTACATGGATGAAGACTATCCAGCAAGTCCTAAAATAAAATAATCTGTCCCTAAAAATAATGCAATTGACTTGACTCAAAATTGTCCACTCTGAAGACTGATGTCTACGTTTGGCACTATGCACTCCTAGTGGTGCATGCCAGAGAAATATATGACAGCTGCGAAACACTACTCGTTGTCACGTGCCACACTGAAAGTCAAGTGTTCATGGATACACGAGTCTGTAACAACAGTCCAGAATATGGGACAAGATTTCAAACAGACTCGATCATCATTTGTAATGAAGTGAGTGGATAGCTAAAATGAATGCTAAGGTCATTCAAGTCATCATCGGTAATGGCATCACTCAACAGACCACACGTCCAACCATATCATAAACAAATTTGTACATGGCATCACATAAATGACAGAAACTTATTAAATACAAACTTAAATACCAGTTAATGTTATAACACCTCTATGACAACGTCAGGCATATGATAATAAATTAAAGGAGAAATCATAGAAGCAGAAGTAACAAACGCGTTCAAGACGTTTCTTCCATGATTCCTCACGCTGTGACATCAGATCAATGCAGTGAGACAGCGTTGCAATAATACCAGTCGTTGTTGCCTTGAACGTGTACGCCTCGCCCTTGAAGTCAATAGCATGTGCACCGTGCTGCTGTAATATACTCACTACACAACACAGACACTTGTAAACACATCATCAATGATGGATAACAAGCACACAGTTAATATTCTACTAAAGTTTCATTACATTTCATTTTCTGTGTATAAAAAACCAACTGACATCGCAGTCATAACAGAAAAACTCTCAAGTCTGATTCCCAGAAGTGTGACAGTTAAACCTATGCTTAGTACTGCCTTAACAAAGGCTTAAGAACACAAATTCTTAAAAATTTTGCACAAAATATAGACAAATATTTAGAAAACCTAGTATGTGACTAAAAAAACTTTAGGAAATTACTTACAAGACTTGGGCAAATTTTGGAATTTTTTAATTTTTGAGAATCAGACCCATGACCTAAAAAAATTGCATTAGTTATATTACTATTTTGCAACAGAGCCATAAGTTGGCAGAAAAAAAGGATGACAGAAGAGTAACAATTACACAGCCACTATTGCACGCACACAACTCTTCATGCTTCACTGCTTGTACAAACATGAAGACTACTGGGATGTGAGATGTACCGATGTCTTTATTGTTGTCACGATGACTGACAGAGTCAAAATGTGATGAAAGTGCCTGTCGGAAATCATTGGATATCACGCCGTTCTTTGCCTGATGACTAACTTCATCCAGTTCACCGTTCAGGTCATCATTGTCAACTGCAACAAACCACACGATTCATCATCACAAAAAGTCAATACGGTCGTTCACATTTATTTAAATGATGCTGAGGTTTTCACATCACACCGCCAACCTGGCCTACATCAAACCTATTCAGTCAACTGGCATAAATACAGTTTTCCTCCCATCATCAGTGCATTACAGTGTTAACACCGGCAATGTGCAATCCCTATGGATAGATATCTGTCCCTGTGCCAAATTTGGTGCAAGTCTCTCAATTTGGAGTTAGTAGCACTGATAAAGTGTGGAACTTTGGATTTAAGTGAACTTTACACAAGGCTGATGCACTGCACTCTTGGCCATACAACCGACACTGAACTAACAAGCTGAGACCACATGTCACAGCTAGCAACCACATTGTGCGAATGCTAGATGAAACAGATGCAAAGAAGATCTTAAAGGCTTCCCCTTGGACAACTGGAAGAGACCACCAGATGAATACTATCCAGCAGGACCTGCAACCCAATAACCTTTCCCCGAATGAAGCAAATGACATGGCTCAGAATCTTCCATTATTGGAGACTTGTCTGCATTTGGTGATATGCACTTCTATCACTGGTGCATGCTGGAAATGAATGATGAATGACAGTCAGTGATGCACAGCAGCAAGAGACATGCATCACTTACAGTCATGAACTGTATGTTGTGTGATTGCCGAAGCACAAGCGTCAAAGTAGTTCTGCAAGCTATCGACTTGGTGGCTCAGAATATCCTTGAACGTTTCCATCTCGGCCAATTTCTCACGCAAGCCCCGACCACGCTGTACAACAGTTCGGTAGTTAACATATAATTGCAAACGTAACCTGACAACAAAAGGAAGGCAACAACGTACAACTGTTGTAATCCACAGTACCACAAATACAATAACCTCTTAAATTTATACATTAAAAATACATTGGCAAAGAAGAAGCAAGCAGAACGGGAGAGAAGTAGATGGGCATCCTGACTCCAAATGTACTCTGGACTTAATGCCATTTTTCGACTTTTTCAACCACAACATAACATGCAATGTTGTTAACCAAGTGTGACTGTCACAACATCATGAGACTGAGAGTGAGTTTCAATGAGTCTGACTGACCACATTCTGGCTGTCACAGAGAGTAACTATTAATAAGAACCGTCACACAGCATCATAGTGCCTTCATACTGCCTTGACTTTCACACTTGCTTGTATGATTACATTTACGGACAACATCACTTTCAATATTCTTTCTTCAAGTCCATAAATTTTACGCTGGTATAAGCAATAAGCAGACCAAGGCGGAGACTGTGGGAACTGCAATGCCTTGTGATGATGAACTGCTGACAGTAGCTTCATACAGCTACTGCAGACACTGATGTCAACTGTCAACCGTATGCTGCTCTACTGTGACATTTTGAAAACAATGCTAGTGCTGTGACGATATGAGATTTTAGCCAGACGATCGATTTCGATTCGATTTTGAACGAAAAATCGCGATTTCGATTGTGTTCGATTTTTCTGTGTTCAGTACTCACCAGTCACCCAAAGTTATCACTACGGCAATATAGCGCAACCGTCGAAAATTGGCAGTTGTATAACTTGTATAGTTTATCAAAATGAACGATTATAGTGTTGTGCCAGCCGGATTCTGTAGGCCTACAACTTCTGGCAATGTACATAAGAACAACAATAACAACGAAAATTTATAGTCTTTTAATCCAGTAACATCCATTAACTGCTGCAAAAAAATCGAAACATGATGAAATCGAAACATAACTTACCAAATATAACGATTTCGATTTTGGTCGATTGTGACATAAAATCGCGATTTTCGATATCGATTTTAAGATCGTCACAGCACTAGACAATGCCACTCACTTTAAACGACGATGTTGAGATGGTAGATACACTGGCAGTAGACGTTAGCGACAGTTTAGACCCGTGCCTTCGCAGTCCATTCTCATTGCCAAAGCCAGACTCCAACTGCTCAACAAAGGTACAGAGTCTCAGCATAGATCCTGATCAATTTCATACTGTCTGTTAGTGATATATCACCTGCAATTATTACTGTAAAATCTCGAATAGTCGCACTTTTTTACCAGAAAACTAGTCTAAAGTTGTGGGTGTGACTAACAGGGTTTTTTTGCGTAATATTTCAGAAGTTTTTTCAGATTGAAGTGTAAAGCAAGCTATGTTGCATGATATAAACGACAAAGAGAAAACATAAGAATATTTTTTCATCAAAGAACAGTAATCATTTATTAAATATCAATGTGCACAAATGACAACTAATTGAAATGAAGCTCGACTGATAGCTAGGCCTTAGCGTAAATTACACGTAGCCAATTAGCGAATGTAATTGACAGTGTACTGTGAATGTAGGGGACACAGCTAGGTAGAAAGCTGTAAGGTCTCACTGGAAGCGACTCGCGAATGACATTACTAAATTCTAGCACAGCAAAGAACAAAAGACACAAATACACCGTGAAGTTTCGTCATTATATACAGGTGGCTGTCGTGTGTGTGGAGTTTTAGTGGCCGACCTGATCTGAAATTCAAAGTGCAACTTATATATAGAAGTAAAAGTCTTTGCATTACGACAACAACCATACTTAGGGGTGCAATTTAGATTCGAGCTTTTATAGTAACGAACAAAATGGAGCATGCAGCAAATATACTGAAGTTATGAATGACGGCATTACTTTGTGCAGTTCCATTTGCTGCATCCATCGTGCTCGCGCTTCAGAACTTGAAGCGCGCAAATACCAGACGCAGTCATTGATGCCAACATCAAACCGACAATCATCAAACTCATGAGCCTAAAACACACACACAAATAATAGTCAACGAAACGTTAGAGAAGCTATCAATAGTGTAAACTGCAAAAGACACATCATTCTACTTACATAAAGAAACTAATGTATTAGCTCATTTCAGTACACAGCTATCTGTCAACCACTGCCTTTGCCACATTGTTTTGTTGAAAATTTCTCAGATAAGAATGTTGCAAGTACAATCAGCTGCACGTTTAACTGAATAACTGCAATTCATTGAGTACAGGCCAATACACCAACTGATATACTATCATGCCAGTGGAGGTTTAAGACAATAAAGATGTTGTCTATACATACAGCTGGCTAATTCCATAGCCTACTCATTATATAAAATACACAGCCAAGTACATATGCCTCTATAAATAGCGGTCTCCACAACAGCGCTTTATGGCTTGCTGCTGTGGTTCAGTGGTAGAAATGCTTGCATCATATGCAATAGAATGCAGGTTTAAATCCTGCCGGGAAATTTTTTTTACTTTTCTCTTTTAGTTAAGTTTTCCATTTATTCAGTTAAAACTTGCTTGTATTTTTTCTGCCACCACAAAAACCAAATTAAGTTTTGCACTTATTCAGTTGTTAATCCAAAACGGCAAAATTAGCCAGACATGTGCGACTCTGCATTGTTACCATGTATAGAATCAGTCTAAAGATGTCTTTCTGCATGTCATTACTGACAAATATTAACTGCAGAAACCTTTCTTTTGTAAAAAAATATGACTTTAAAAATAAAAATAAGTTTCTCAGTGTTCCATGGTTTAATCTACACAATGATTATTCGTAGGGGTCCGTACGCCTACTTTTCCCATTTATTCATATGGGATGACGTCACATCACATGACAATAATATATGCATCACTTATATACTCATTTGGCTCCGTCAGCCGTATAACCTATATTGTGTTGGCGCAGACGTAAAACCATGCTCAATCAATCAATCAATACTCATTTGGCGGCGCTTCTCACCGAGTGCTGGCTTAGTTCAGTGGTAGAGCTCTCGGGCTGAATATACCATTTTGCCTCAGGGTCACTAGTTCCACTCCCACCAGGCACAAAATTTTTTGCTCGTGGTCGGTTAGCGTTAGGCGCACAGTCGTGGGTCCGTATAGGGTTAGGAGTAAAGTTATGGTCAGTGTTAAGTTTAGTGGATCTGCCGTATGAATAACCAGCCATTGACGGCTTACGGGCCAGTATGAATAACACCGGCCTTTAATCTATCCAAACTAAGGCTATTCATGTGTTAGTAATTTGCTATCCTTCTTAGAATCTGTAACAGCCAGTGTTGATGCAAAGCAGAATGTCTGACACCATCTATTTAGACTTCGCAAAGGCGTTTGATAAGGTCCCTCATCAGCGTCTCCTACTGAAACTTCGAGCTCATGGCATTGATGGTGCTGTCTATAACTGGATAGAGGCATGGTTGAATGATAGATGGCAGAAAGTCAGACTAGAGGGTTCCAGTTCCAGTTGGCAACAGGTCTTCAGCGGAGTGCCTCAGGGTTCTGTACTAGGTCCTGTCTTATTCTTGATATTTATTAATGACCTTGAAGTTGGGACGACCAGTGGGATACTGAAATTTGCTGACGACACAAAGCTGTTTCGATCAGTTGCTAACCAGGCTGATCGCATATCATTGCAGAATGACTTGGACACTGTTTGTCAGTGGGCAGACCGCTGGGAGATGAAGTTTAATGTATCAAAGTGTAAAGTGATGCACTATGGCAGAAAGTCTATTGGTATTGAGCAATCCTATTACATGTATGGAAAGCCGATCGAAGTAGTATGCTCTGAAAAGGACTTGGGTGTTGTATTTTCCAACAAGATGAAGGCAGCACTCCACTGCAGGGACTCCTACAGCAAAGCAAATCGCATGTTGGGCATGATCAGCAGAACAATCACATACAGACATCCTACTGTTCTCTTAAACCTTTACAAGTCCCTTGTTAGACCGCATCTGGATTATTGCTCATCTGTTTGGAATCCATACTATGTCAAGGACATTGAACTGCTTGAGCGAGTTCAACAGCAATTCACTCGTCTGTTTCCTGAACTTCGAAGCTTGCGATATGATGATAGACTTCGCCAGCTTGGTCTTTGGTCTCTTCAGGAACGTCGCAACAGAACTGATCTCAAAGAACTTTTCAAATTGGTTAAAGGCTTTTCCAGTACTCCTTGGAGTGTATTTTCCACAAGTCTGAGAACAATGTAACCAGAGGTCACAGTTGGAAACTTCTAAAGAATCTCTGTCACTGTGAAGCCCGTCTTCAGTTCTTCTCACAGCGAGTCATCAACCGTTGGAACAGTTTGTCTCATGAAGATGTGGATGCAACATCAGTGAACGCGTTCAAAGGGCGTCTGGAGAGAAGGCGTCGTCACCAGATGGACTTCTTTAAAGACGTATAGTCTACAAGTCCAATCAGCTGCACGACTACTGATCAGCATCATTCAACGTTTGGTGTCGACTTGAGGACGACTAAAGACGGG
>Ga0056129_1000133_pt1 | contig 15251 bp, 10 predicted proteins | sample WorMetLIZISLAND1_FD_71118 | JGI IMG/M metagenome (GOLD analysis project Ga0056129, IMG submission 71118) | Marine gutless worms symbiont microbial communities from Max Planck institute for Marine Microbiology, Germany - Olavius loisae LIZARD... ...
GCTACTAAGTTAGCACCATAAAAATGACAAAATACAAAGTTATAATACTCAATTCCACATCCACAACACAATATAAACATTACACGGTATCCGAGTTCATAAGGTGGTACTCCAGTCCACTTAGCAACTAGACTGCATTGAAATTCGTGAACACGGAGGCAGGCAGGCTGTAGTGCTGTACTAATTTGAACGCGTATTCGCGTAAACATGCATCTTTTGAGTAATTTATGTGACTTTCTATAAAAAAGATCTTAATTTGTGATTGCATTCAGTTATGTTTTTCTATTTGTGGTGTTCTCACTGTTCTGTGACTGTGATTCTGTGAGTGTGAAATGTGAATATCATTGTTGTGTTTACGATGACGTCACTTCCGGAATTCTTACTGAATGAATGAAAACGTGAAAATATGGAAGCACGTGAGAGGGACGTTGATGACGTAGAAATGCAGAGAAGTAGCCGAGGAGTCGCATCTTTATCGGTCACTCCGCCACCAGGGCTTCATGCCATCTACTCCGAGTGTTCTCGCATCTATCCGGACCAATCGAACCCGTTACAAGTCACCGCTGTCGTCAAATACTGGTACATCTCGCGTTGATCTCCTCTTCTGTAGTCATGTCTGCAGATGTCTCTTCTGCATCTGTGTATCCATTAACAATGTTGACAAGCTCTTAGTGGAAATTATACTTGGAGAGGCGTCAGTGAACTTACATAAGTCGTTATCAGGGCAGATCCAGGAAGTCCTCCTTCCTTCCTTCCCCTCTCTCGTTCTTTCTCGTCTTCACCACAAAGAGGAGGCCCCCTGTTGGGTTTTTGGAGCGCAGTAAGCTCCCCCAGCACAGCAAAAGCAATATTTGTAGTCTGGGAACTAGGCATCTGGTGGCAGGGATTTGGATTTTTTGCCCTTATTTTCTCATTTTTCTCCTTTTGAATAGTGTACTGGTTGGGATCCTGAATAAGATGACCCGGTGGTGGTTACCTTGCTTTGCTTAACGAATTCTCAAGTACAGCATGATTATCATATTTATTTATGCTATTGGAATGTTTGAATTGGATGTGATTGATATGAGTGTATTGTTTGTAGGTTTGGAGGACCAGATCCGCTGGACTACATAAGCATGTATGTCAACCGTGGTGACAGCGATAAAAATATCCCAGCTCATTGGCACTATGTGTCGTTTGGTCTGTCCGACCTACATGGCGATGGCAGAGTACACGTGTGAGTATGCATAGAAAGTGACTGATAACCATGAATTTACATTTTTCCCTCTTAGTTTTTCTCGTTATCTGTCTTGGCAGCATTGCCTACAATTTGTTGATAAAAGTTTCCTGAAATTTTTCGAATCAGTATGAGAAAATGTAGTTTAGAATCTGTGAATCTGCATTGATTTTTTTCCGGTTATATAAATAATATGGTGAGTATTACTGTGCAACAGGCCATTCTGGAGAATTTTTCTATGATAGAGGCTTGCATTATTATCAGTCTGAGTGCATTGTAGTCAATGATGTTTATGTGCCTTCTAGTTCACAGTGACTTCACTGATATAAGTTTTGTGCACAAAATTGGATACTCAGTCCATGCTGTATCATTGCATTACATGCTAGTCTTCTTAACTGCACTTGACGTCTTGTTACGAAATGTCACTTTAAGTTAATAACAGTATATTGTATAATGGTAATCAGTATTAATTTTGTTTTTGAGTTGTTGTGTGTTATTATTTTATTGATGTCCTGTATGGTGTGCAGTAGAGGCAGTGAAGCTGATGGTCCAAGTGGGTTCGGCTTTGAGTTGACATTTCGACTACGTCGTGAACCCGGGGAGACAGCTCCTCCAACGTGGCCTGCCGCTTTGCTACAAGCACTTGCGAGATATGTCTTTCAGTCTGGTGAGCGTGTGATTTGTCACCTGTGTACAGGCTCAACGTTGTGAAATATATATGCCGGTAGTTGTTTTCAGCAGCCATTGAAGCATCAGTAGTTAAATATGTTTGGATTATTTCTGTCAAGTTGTGTTTGCACAAACACATTATTAAATAGCTTCTTAAATAACTTTAGTTGTATCTGTCTTGTCAGCACTGTTTCACAGCTGGTTACCTATTGAAGCACCACGTTGACAAGTTGTGGGTGTGGTATATTGTTGATTTAGGTAACAGTTTATGTCCTGGCGATCATGTGCCATGGCGACGTTCACTTGACAGCAGTGGGTCTCGTATTCAACACATGTTAATGGCCAGTGACGCCCAACTACATCCCATTACTACACCATTCGGTACTGTCAGCTTCGTGCAGGTATCTCCGCTGTCGTTTGTCTCCATGACATCTGCTTGCTCTGTGAATTTGTGTCTGCTGAGTGTTTTGTGCAGATCTGAACTTGTTATCTTTCATCAGACCATTAATAGCTCATAATAATTGTGAACAAATCACGGGAGAATGCGGCATTGTATGAACAGAAAACCTAACAACAATAATAAAAATAATAATTATTATTAATAATAATCGGATTTGTATAGTGCCATGTAGTCATAACATCTGATGTACAATTAGCTGATAGTTAAAGATCTACTTACAATGTAGGTCACTCGCCCATTTTTCTGTTTCTTAGCTTTTTGACATCCTTGCGTTCTGTCATTCTGTGTAATAAACGAATATGTATGATGTATGTTGTGGGATTTTTCTGCACTAATTATTCCCAACAGCTTTGTTGTAGGGGATTACCTATCTCTCTCTTTGTCTTTGTTTGGTCAGAAAGCTAAGTTTAGATTTAGATGTAACTTGGTAGTGATGGTTTCTTACCATTAATGATTGACTTTTTGGCATCCATGCAAATTTAACTAGTAATGTTACAACTAAGCTACTACATTTAGAACCAACCAGTTTGACTTTACTCTTCGCTAGAAGTAAGCAAGTAAGTGGCGGTTATTATGCCCTCCCTACTCGGCACCGGACAGGGAATGCATTTCAGATGTTTGTCAAAATATTTGAAAACAGATATTCAGTGATTAAAACATAAAGTAAACGGATGAGTTTTGAGTTTGCGCTTAAACGAAAACATACAAGCTTCATGATCTGCTGCTGGTAGACTTTTCCATACAACTGGGCCTAAAGCGTGTTAGAGACATATAGGTCATCGGGTGATGCTAAGTTTATAGTTCACTCACTCACTCACTCATGCTGGCTGTGATATGGTGAGTGTGGATGTTGTGTAACATGTCGTCGGGGTTTGTGAGGAGGAGCTGAAGGGCGCTCAACAGTGGAACGGTTCAGGCATCTTGAACCTCATCAAAACTATACCGTCGTACGTTCCGTCGTTCTCCTACTCAAGTGTTTGTTGTCAGTGTTTCAGCAGCTGCAAGTGATGTGATGTGATGAGGATGCCATCATGCACCTTCTGACTAGCTGTCAGTGTGACGTCAAGTATAAGGCCCATTACACACGCTCCAGAAACCGGCGCCATAAATTGACTCCATTTTCCGGCGCCAGTTTTTCATTCCATGTTCATGTGGAATGAAAATTTCTGGTGCCAAAAATAAACTTGACTGAAAATATTATATAGCACTGCATACAACAACTTAACAACATCTGAAAACATCAACAATTATTATCGACCAATCACAAGTCATCATTTCAGTCACGTGCACGCCACTTTCTGGCTTGGACTAGAACAGTGTTCTAATCGGTGCCGGAATCTGGCACCAGAAGAATCCGGTCTTAGATTTGCATGACGCACGTGCCAGAAGTTGATTTCAGAAAATGGAGTCGATTTATGGTGCTGGTTTCTGGAGTGTTTGTCCTGGGCCTTCAGTTTTGACTGTTGGGTCCATGTAGTGTCTGTGAATGTTGACAGCACTGGCGGACCTTGGCTCATTACCGACATGCGACGCGGTGAGACGATATTTGACATTGATCCACAGCTCCAGGTAAACTGTTGCAGTATCTCTGTTCCTGTTCACCTGTTGGTAGCTTGAGATTTTCACTGTGTATCACTCAGTTACATGGATGTAGTGTAATTTATATGTTCTGTTACGTGTGCTATGCTGCTTGGTCATTGACTATTGAGCCTGTATGTTCTGTGTGAAGTTCGACTCTCCAGTCGATGGTCTGTAGCTCCAGGGTCACTTGGTCTGTATCCAGCACAGTTCATTAGTTTAACCCTTTGACGTCCACTGTTGCCATATGGGTACAGCTATAAAGCATCCTGTGCCTGACCGGGTTAATCCATCATTGTAATTTTTGACATCTGGGTGCTCCGATGCTCAGCCCTGCCCTGAGTGTCAGCGTGGCCAGATGTCAAAAATTACAAATGACGGCTTAACCCGGTCTGGCACAGGATGCTTTATAGCTGTACCCATATGGCAACAGTGGACGTCAAAGGGTTAAACTAATGAAAACTGGGTTTACCAGATAGAATTCTGTCCATTTCCTTGGATGCTGTGGCTACTAAGTCATTAATCACATCATACATTGCAGTGCTTTCTGCAGACTCTAGACAGTCTGTGCTTCTGGTGTTGTGAGTATATTTGTATGGTGTGCAACCTGTGTTGTCACAGGAGCAGGTGGATGATGGGATTGAAGCCGACGGGTCTAACTTGAGTGGCGTTTCGGGCCAGTGTTTGTGGGAAGACACGTCGTGTAAGACTGGTGCGGACTCCAGTCACCAGGGTGCAGCACGGTCTGGCGACGACAATGATAAAGAGAACTGGCGAGTCCGCGATCGTCTCGTTGACTCCGACCAATGTCACACGTCACACGACGGTGAGTGTCGATGATTGTCTCACATGACGGCAAATGTCAGCGTGAGAGCTTGAACTGATCTGGAACAGGCCAAGTTCTTTCCTGTGTAGACACCAGACTATGACATCATAGTGCGATCAAAGTCAGCCTTTTATGGAGTAGATTACTGCAATGAATTGTGGGCAACTAACAGAACCATGTGTAAACTGAAATTTTGGATGTTGGTTAATGCGCTGACCTTTATGCACTTATTTACACTGTGGTTAAAAAAATGTCACCCATTTTACTTCAGCAATAACCCCTTTGAACCCTGACTAATTTGGGTAATATTTACCAGAGATATACCTGAGACAGTTGGTAACAAAATGTATATTTTTTATACCACCACACCTGTTTCATGTGTACACACTTTACTTTGCAATATGACAGTTCAACTTTGTCAATGAACAAACAGCAAAATTGGATAGTTAGCGCATTGCTGGCAGCAATCGTTTCAACAACAGTTCGTCATGGTACTAAGCTGCCATTAATCTTTGTGCCAGGGTCCACAAACACGAGACGCGAGCAACCTAGCTTTGAGACAGCATTGATACCATCAGTGATTTACTGAAGTCAGGCGGGTGCGTAAGAGTTAGTTGGCAGCGACGTCGCATCATAGTAGTCGCGGGAACATACATGCAGTCATTTTGATTGTTGACTGGTGGTGCTACCATGATAATTTTTTCATCTATGAAGAAAATGAAGTCAACAGCCAGCCTAGGAACTGACGCAACATTTTTTTTGCACAAATCAGGCGCGATGCAGTTTGCCGCCGTGAGTTACTGAGCTCGGCGCGTCTTCAAATCAGTTACCATGGCAACACAAGCTGGTTCCTAGCTGCGTGATCATATAATAAGTAAATGTGCACAGCAACAGAGTGTAAATTCCTCTGGCAGTATTTCTGCCAAATATTGTCCGAGTCCGTTTAGGATCAACGGAATTATTGCTGATTTGTAAAAGGTGTGATGTTATTTGTGATGTAATTTTTGAACCACAGAGTAGTTACAGTAATAGCTGTGATATAGTTCAGTGAAGACTTTACATGTCGGTTTGTCCGCCTCTGGGTCTGTGATGAGAAACTTGAGTCTGTTACTGTGCCACTACATAATAATTTACTGCTCAGAGAACCTGTATACTTGTATGATACTTTTTTGCTATTTCTGTTGTTTCTTTTGTGTTTATTTCAGTTGCATTCACAGTTGCGTTTTTATTAGCTGATTGGCTAGAAACTTGTTTCGTGGGACAACTTGTGCTAGACCGATTGGTATCAGTGATATGTGTTTATAAGCTCTGAAGGCCTCTAGTACATAGATTGTCATGATCATCAGTGTTCATAGTCAGAAAGTACCCATTGTTGACTCTGGTTCTGTTGATTCATTTATGAGCAGGATGACAGAGAAGTTATCTTGAATGAGTCTTTAGTTGTATTAGCTTTATATCAGTAGTTTTCTTGTGTTATTGTCTTGTTTTTTTTGTGTCGTTGTGAGTTTTAGTTATGTTTAATTATGTTAATATGTCAGTGTGTTCAGAAGGATGGTCAAGAGATTGGCTGTGAAGATTGTCTGCGAATTGACTCGCAGTGTTGTATGAGATGTTGTATGTTGTGTGGTATGCTGGTTGCCATGGTGACATGTGAATTGGTTGCAGAGACAGAACAGACTAGGACAAGACAGAGGAAAGACGGACAGTATGCCGTCTTGCCTCCAATCAGCGTCGACCTAGAGGAACGCGACAGAATGTCATCCTCTGAACACAACCAGTATGACATAATGATGATTGATGATATAATAATAATAATAAATGTCGACTTGTATAGCGTGCTATCATCTAAAAAACCTCTAATGTTGACGTTGACGTGTGCTTGGTAAGCTGTTCATCTAATGTGGCTAGTGTCATCGTGGTTGTTGGCATCTGATACTTGTCTGCTGCAATTTGGCAGTGAATTATTTCCAGTAAAGAGCTGTGTTTGTACGGGCTCTGAATGTCTCTCCACCCTTTGTCTCTCATTGGACAAGCAGTCAGATAATCTAGTTGATCCAGTTACTGATAGCTGCTTAATTATATTTTTGTATTATTAGTTGATTACTTGGACTGTAAACTTGCCCACTGTGCTGCTGGCTTGTGATCAGGTGTAGGGCAACTGAGCGTAGAGCGTCCATTGATTGTACCGTGACTTCAGATGGTCTACCGACTCGGTCTTTTGATTCCGTCCACGTCACTTTGAATGTAGAGACGGGATCTATGCTGCCGCTTGCACTGCGGTAAGACTTCCCTATGTATTGCCAGAAATAACATTCAGCATGTCAGTTAGTCTGGTTCAGCAGCGGCAAAGATTTCAAGTGGAGTCCTGACTCGTGATAAACGTGGGTTCGTTAGAGATCAGTACTGTGACATTGACCATTGAGTAAACCATCAGTGAAGCAATAACATTGCTGATAAATACTGCAAGTGTGGTGGCCTAATGTGTGTTACATGCTAACGAAAGTTACACAGTGAATAAAGCTGGCAAATTCACACTGACCCATTTTAACGTTACTATGAAATTACACCATTGTTCTACCAGTCTGCCTCATTGCATGGCTATGCATTGAGACAAGACTGGTAGAACAGTGGTGTAATTTCATAGTAACGTTAAAATGGGTCAGTGTGAATTTTCCAGCTTTATTCACTGTGTAACTTTTGTTACCATGTAACATTTGTACTTACGTTGTTAGTGACATCACAGCTGGTAATGAAAATGACATTTACTAAGGATTTGAGAACTTGATCTGGCACGGCAGTCTTTAGAGTGCATATCTCCAATAGTTCCCATGAGATACTATTCTTTCTCAGACAGTGGCATCACCTTAGATCATCCTATAGAGCTAATCACAATATATGGAGATCTCCATGGCGTTTGACCAGGACTGGATTGATGACGTGTGGTCTGTTGATTGGCTTGTCAGAGGTCGGTTGAAACATGGTCGACACTTCACTTTCAAGAGTGCACAGAATGACGTTGCCGTCACACTTGTGCCATGCAGTGTCGCTGGTGCCATCGTCACGGAACACGCGCCGTACGCCGCTCATGGCCCGTGGCTCCAGGTAGGCACCAGTGTTATTTAAGTTGTGAAATATTTCTCAGTTTCCGTTTCAGTCAAACCACTAACGTTTGATCTCAACTACAGTTGTTAGTAAACTGCATATTCACTATCATTGAATGCTGAAATAACAATTTAACAATCACATGGCGCACACGAACAGACTGGTCAGTTTAGTATCTGCTCAGATTGCTAACCATAGTCTTCACGCCCGACATCTATTCTGATTTCCGTTAGATGTTTATTCATGCAGTGTGCCACACAGTCTGTATCTTCCTCATTACAAATCGCCAGCCACTCTTTTAGATATGCATCACCTTACCCGTGGATTCGGCGTCCTTCCGGCATTTCATCGGACTCGCAGAATACTTGGTGACGAACGCTGTCTTGCTGTGCTTATAGATATTGTTGACGGACGACTTCATTGATAAAATACTCGTCGACATTTCCGACATCAGTGACGTGGAAGAGGTGAGCTGTACTTACTGTTGACCTGTGAACACCGATACCGTCTTAAGATAGACACTGGGTCACTTTAACTTTTGACTTAGCCTTTCGCTCGGCGATTCGCTGAGCGAAACTTTAAGCTGAACGCTAAAGTCCGGACTTAGACCGAAGTTCAACTTAACTTTGGACTTAGACTTTCGCTGAAAAGTAAAGTGTACAAAGCTATCTCTTAACTTCAGTCTGAGTATGTACTTAGACCGAAATTTGGGTCTAAGACTTTCGCTCAGCGAAATCACTTTACTTTTTGACTTAAGACTGCTTAGACCAAACTAGCTCAGCGAAAGGCTTAGCAAAAGGCTAAGTCAAAAGTTAAAGTGGCCCACTGTGTTAGGACTCTCATTGTTTTAAAACAGTATCTGGCACATATACTAAGAGATTGGTTTCTGGGGCATGCAGAAAGTGTTTGCCGTTATTCTCTGTAATCTGTGACTTTTGATTATTGTCAAATTGCAATGCATTTAATCATAACTTTAGGCAGCTTAGTATGAAAAAGGTGTTTGCTGGCGTCTTGGTGGCTGCCGGGAAATTTGCAGACATGGTGATCTCATTCTGGGCTGCTAACATTACCAGGTACATATGCCCATGATATTGCAATGACTGGAGGCCACCCAGTGTGAGAATGTGAACATGTACCAAACGGTCATATCATTTGGTACAGCTCGATGACTGCCACTGTGCTGGCTAATGTTTAACCCTTTGACACAGGCATGATATAGCTGCTACTTGCGTGCTTAAAATGCCGTTAAACCCTAACCATCCATCCATCCTTTGACACCCAGTGTTGCCATATGGGTACAGCTATAAAGCATCCTGTGCGGGGTTAAGCCGTCATTTGTAATTTTTGACATCCACGCACTCTGACGCTCAGTCCTGGGCATCAGAGTGCCTGGGTGTCAAAAATGACAAATGACAGCTTAACTCAGTCTGGCACAGGATGCTTTATAGCTGTACCTATGTGGCAACAGTGGGTGTCATAGGGAGATAATGTCCAGTACATGATTGGCGTTGCTGTGTGTTTGTGACAGCTGACAGCTCCTCGTCACTACAGCTGGGACTATCGAGGACTGTCCATTACGCTGCTGCCAAACAGTGCGTGATTCTGCCGACTGTAGTGACACTTCTTGTGCCATTGTCATTGACAGTATTTTGTTTGCTATCAGTGTCGACCAGTTCTCTGTCCATTGTATGTCATATTGTGCTGTTCATCTGTTGATATTTGACCGTGTGCCTTCATGGCTTGTGTATCAGTGTTATGCTCGTTCATTGGTCAATGTCTGGTATTTCGCCGTCGTACCTAGCCGACGACCGTCGTCTTGTCGCCGATGCTCCTGAGCGACGACTGTATTCCACAGCGAGCCGAACATGCGACATGCACTGTGATGCGGACATACAGCACCTTCGGTGATAGAGCATTTGCAGCTGCGGGACCCCGACTATGGAACAGTCTTCCATCGCACCTGAAAGAGGCGGACTCATCATAAAATAGATTATGGCAGTCGCTAAAGACATTTTTGTTTGTATAGTGGGGCCATGGCTGAGTGTGAACTACGTTTAGAAATAAGCTTACTTAATTACTTATTTATTTACTAAGTCTTGCTGTTGATATTAACCCTTTGACGCCTACTATTGCCATATAGGTACAGCTATAATGCATCCCATGCCAGACCGGGTTAAGCCGTCATTTGTAATTTTTGACATTTGGGCACTCTGATGCTGATGACTGAGCATCAGAGTGCTCGGATGTCAAATATTACGAATGATGGGTTAACCCGGTCTGGCACAGTGACAGGATGCTTTATAGCTGTACCCATATGGCAACCGTTGGCGTCATAGGGTTAAGGACTATAGTTTATATCTATCGCTGGCCATGTCATTATGACTGACCGTACTCTGTGACAGCTGGACTTCATCTACCTCCTCACATGTGGCTTGTGTTGAAGGAGCCCCAACTCGTCATTCTTTCATCACAAGAGCTGAGCTGTGTGAACCAACTCTGAACCACCTAGTCTCTCCCTCTCTCTCTTCATTGACAAAAGGAATTAGCAGTGCTTCAGAATTCCCTTCAAATGTGAATCGTTTGTGCTGGTTTGATTCACAAGTGATGGTCTGATTTAATTTTTTTAAAACTGTCTGTACTGCCCAGCACCAGTCATGGTCATATCATTAACGACAGCTAGACTCACTGTACAGGGTCACTTGTTTGTGCCAGAAACACTCTAAGAGTTAGCTTCTTCTCCTTCTTGCTATTCATGGATTTCAGTTGCTGTAGAAACAAAACAACATGCATGTGGTGGACCTTGTATATTTATAGTCTGTCCCTGATGAGTCATTGAGTCTAAATTTGTGGCTCTACATGTAACCATTTTTGTGCCGTAATATTATATGTTTAAAAAGTTTAGGTTCTTGGGTGACTGACCCCTTGATGGGGGGGGGGTGTGGCGAAGTTGACCACTAAAATTTTTTGCTTGATCATGGTAGGTCACTGCCAAATTTAGTAGCTTTGGCTAGAATGGTTGAAGCGTGCATATCATTACTATGAAAAAGTTGATGAGCTAGGGACCCTGCCCGCTTAGATTCCAGTTTGGGTTTGACCTCTAGTTCTAAAAACGTTCTGCTGGTGACGAGGTGTTATTGTGCTAATTTTGGTTGCTCTTCTGCAACATTACCTATTTCCGAATTGTCCGTTTATCATTTTTGCCCTTTTAGGAGATCCCTTCCCAGGGGAGTTGGGGGTCCAAAATTTAATCATTTCGTTGTAGGCCCAACACGGACTGTATCACCGGTGATTGTTGTAGGCTGCTTGTTATCTCATGGCTCTGAACAATGCCTGTGTGATGTGTAGTTGTCATTCAAATAGCACGTTATGTACATTCATGACCTGTGGCGTAGGTCATTGTACACATACATCTGTCATCACTGGTCATTAGAACAGTATTCTCATTACTTTACTTTCTTATTGCTCAGTGATCGCTGCTGAATTGTATTACTGGTAGCAGAAGTGCATCCTGTCTTAGCCACGGATATATATAATTATTCTTCTGGATACCGTACTGGCCACGGATGTTAATAAATATTCTCTGGCATCTGCTAGGTGCCAACCAATATGGCGAACCCATTTGGCGAACGGGATCTATTTTTAGCTGCAGCAAAGGACTGTGGGATGGATTGTCTTCCTACTAAACCAATCACAACAAAGCAGCAGTCCGTGTTTTGGTTAGTCAGCCAATCATGTTGGCCATATACGTTGGCCGGTGGATATCACTTACGGCGGCCAGTGCTGACCCTGTGGTCTTAGCAGTTAAACATTGCCCTTGGAAGTGAATGATGATCTCTATGGCTATTTTGACTGTGGTCTCATTGACTCACTGTTCTGAACAATAGATACTACCTTCTCATGGGTTACAGATTGAGATTTTTGACATTTTGGCACTGACACTCAGGGCTGAGCGTCAGAGTACCAGCTAATACCGACATTTGTCTGATAGGATGTTGACAAAGTGAATCACAGATTGTCAGATGTCTGAGCAGTCGGTGAAACTGCCAAACAAGGAAGCCCAGCTATCACTGACAACCCCGCACAATGCTTCAGCAAGCATTGCTTGGTTTATCTAAGTACAGCAAGGCTGTAATCAGTATGGTGTAGTAGCATGCATTATCAAACTTATGATATCTGATGACAGAGTGTTGCACAGGTAAAAACTGGTGCGGATTAAGATGCATGTAATTGTATAAGTTTGACTGCTGGTGTTATAGGCAACAGTCAAGCTCTTATGTGACTGTCACTGCTATTTCACTGCTATTTTTGAGAAGCTTGTGTATTTTGTATGTAACATTTTAACCAGTGCTATATGTTAGTTGTGTAATGACTGCTCATTTTTCGTCTGGAATTATTTAATTTTTATAATATCACTCAAGTTTTAATTTATTTTATAAATTCAACTGATGTTAGCCAGTATATTTGTATGACTTGGCTAATAACTGGCCATTTTGCTGTTTGTTCACCGTTCTGTGTTGTGCAGAGATCGGCTGAAATGCTAAACAATTACTATTGTAGTTTTTAGCCGACCGTACTTTAGCACGGTCGCGCTTATGCTACAGTGTTGCGTCTGTCTGTTGTCTGTCTGTCGTCTGTAACGTTATGTATTGTGGTTAAACGGTGCGTCCTAGAGCAAAAGTTACTATTGACAGCCTATAGGAAGTCACATATAAGAAATCGATTGGTTCCAAAATGAATGACCTTGACCTTTGTTTAGAGGTCATGTCAACCATTGCGTTACGTTCGACGTTGAATATCTCAAAAATCGTTAGAGATAGAGGCTTGGTTTCAAAGGACCACCAATAGGAAATGGCATCGGCTACGGTCACGTGACCGATGACGTCACGTGATCCCAAAGGTGCTGTGGGGCAGTACGGTCGGTTATCCTAGCGACAGCTTGGCTTCTTGTCAATTATTGCGAATATTTCAGCTGTCGTCATATTAGTTTTTCATATTCTACAGTCACGCAGTTACGACGTCAACTAACTCTCGGTAATTTATTCAGATACAGTCAGAAGTGTGGTCAATGATCATCATGTTATGCTGCTGTTTCAATGACATTATTGTCTCTTTGGAATTGAGATTGTCTTTACTGGACTGTTGTTATGTGAATTGTTCTTGTTCTGTCTGGCATTCATTCTCATCATGACTTTGTTGATGTTTTCTCGTTGTGCTGTATGTGACTGATGGTGGTTTCTGTGGACCACATTTGTAATACTGCTGCCATTGAACTGCTGTAGTTTCAACCAACAGTGAATGCCTGTCTCTCTCTGCTCAACCATTGATTGGTTTGAAACACAAGTACAGTCCAGCAATGATATTATAATTTTGTCAGAATCGTCCAATTCACAGTGTCAGCCGAGGTCCAACAGGGCCCAGTCTGGGAGAGTTCTTGGCCTTACAGCACCTTGTAGCTGTGTTAAGGCTGAGAATGTGACTATTCATATTTGTTTCTGTTTATGGTTGTGCCTTTGTGGATGCCGTCACACAGTTTTCATTTTATTTAAAGACGTAGGCCTAGTCTGGCACGCCTAAACATTTTCGTGGGTACGATCCAATTGTGATGTTGACGATCTGTGAGAGGCTTGGGTGACTTTTCAGTGCCGGTAGCGAATCAACACATTACCATGGCGGCTCTTTGTCCTATTCACATCTAACACTCCTGTTATTCGTGTTGCCACGTAGTGTGTCTATTTTGATCGTACAGTCACTCCGGTGTACGTTCCTTTGTTTCGGTTAGTTGTGAAATTTGTGTCAAGATTCAAGAAACGTTTTGGCACTTTTGACCTATAAACTGGCCTTAATATTTGTCAGTCATAAGACGACAGTATAACTTTGTTGCGTCGTGTGTGTGGACTAATGACGTAGTTGTTAATAACAGCGTGTGAAGAAGATTGGCGACACGTCTATAGCAGCTAACAATTTTTATTAATAATTTCTCCATACAAACCCTATTATCTGGTGGTCATCGGCTGTAGGCTAAACCGCGCCAACAGACGGTTCTGTTGAAAGCAGCCACACTTATAGGCTATGATTACGATTTCTTTCTTTACTGCGTCGGCGAACCCACGTTGATCAAACAAATAAATTAGATGTTCCATAGAAAATAGTAGGCTTATATCTAATTTTCTTGGGCATTAATTACGGGCACCTGTAGACGTAATTATGACGCTAACGTGGTCCGGAAATAGCACACTTGTCAAATATCCACCCATAGCGCCAGCTTGCTGATACTCTGTGATTCGCTTGCCTCAGAAAACCAAGTTCAGCGTGCATGAGTGGAACCCAGTGGAGTGCTATTAGCTCGAAAACGGTAGTAGATACGGCTAACGTTACATTAATGACTATAGGAATTCACATATGGGCTTTCCATTGACACCAAGATGGATAACCTTGAACTGCTGTAAGGTCAAATTCTCTTGTAATTTCGCGACTTTTCTCGTGTTTCGGTGGCTATAACTACGGCTAAACGAATGAAGATAGACCCTTAACGTCAGCGACGGAATTGTAGCCCACTAAATATACTTTTTAACGATGTATAGATTGCGTTGATATCGCAAGGCGTTCCTCAGCTAGGGGCGTCAAACAACGTTGAGATGGCAAAAACAACTCTTCAGACACACGGCTGTCGCGCGCTCACCTGACGTTTGCTATGCTTTCTTGTATTGTAACGTTATGGGAGTCCATAAATACCGATTTGATTGCTAACTGTTGGGCTCCAGTCGTCGTTACTGGTTCTCGATTCCTCATATTCGTCAACCTTTTCATTCTTTTCATAACTCACATGGCGCCGACTAACGTATGCACACTCATCGACGTGGGTAGCATATATCGCAGTGAACAGATCCACACCGCAGTGCGTGCCTGGTAGTTATTGTCAGTCTGACCACAACTGCAGCTTTGGTTCATTTCCAAATGCCATATACGCGCTCTCTCATGTCCGTTTTAACCCTTGCTAGTTATGTCTTTTATACAGTGCTGTCACGAGCGTAGCCTATCGCCCCATCTGTCGAGACGACAGTCCCACACCTCTAGTGACAGATCCTTGCATTATTAATAACAGCGAACGCAAGGTGAGCGTCAATGTTAGCGACAGACGGACGGACATTACATTACATTACATAGAAACTTTTTAACGTGGCCTAAGTAAACAAGAAAGCCCAGCAATCGCTGACAAACCCGCGCGACGCGAAAGCATGCCATAATTCGTTCAAATTCGACTTACTTACAACGTTGTCGCTGACAATACTGGTCTATATTCATACGTTTAGCTGTTGTTGCGTACGAAATCTGCGAAATCCTGAGAAATTCTCTGAAAATTCAAACTTATAGAGTTCAAGGTCATCCAAGGTCATCGATCT
>Ga0056129_1000134_pt1 | contig 15225 bp, 7 predicted proteins | sample WorMetLIZISLAND1_FD_71118 | JGI IMG/M metagenome (GOLD analysis project Ga0056129, IMG submission 71118) | Marine gutless worms symbiont microbial communities from Max Planck institute for Marine Microbiology, Germany - Olavius loisae LIZARD... ...
TTCTTACTCTGTGCAGCCTGCAAAGTACCGAATTATTTCACTGGATGACGTTACATTTTCAATTATACTACTTTTTATACTGAAGGATATTATAAATATAAACTGTAAAATCTGGTTTTAAGCAAAAAACTTGGATACACTGAAATTCACTTTTAAACTTCGTCTTCAAGCTAGTTTTAAACCAAGTAGCAGGCAATTATCACATTTGGGACACATCATACGGAAACCACTGTGTCTGGAAAAGAAAGCTCATCCAAGGATCAGTAACAGAGCAAGGATAAACCTGTCAGCTCAGAACACGACGGATGGATAATTGTGAAGAATGGAAAGTACCGAATCTGGAGACAAAAGCAGAGTGACAGTTGATTGAGATAACTGGAGAGTGAGTGGAGAATGGCATTTGATACAGCCGAGCCTTGGACCTGCGACAGTTACAGAGAGAACAGCTTGCAAATGACACGTGATGATAACAACATCCCAGATAATACAATTTGTTTTTATTTTTAATCACACTTTTATTCAAATTCCAAACTACTTATTTGTTTAAAAACATTTTTGTTACAAAAGATAAGCTTAAACACTGTTATTGGTTACTGTCCAAGTGACTGAGGTGGACACAACACTAATAACTACACAGAGATGTAGTCAATTCTGTTTTAAAACTAAAATAAAATCTGTATGACTTTTAGTAAAGATACCTATCTGACAGAATCGCTAATATTAGACTGGTTTAAAACAGGGTTATTCAGTTTATCAAAATTTGGTATTAACTTTGGTTACTGATTTACTGGAAGTGACTGGTTCACAACTGACCCTCTGCATCACTTGACTTTTCCACTGACTGGATGATAAACAAAGTCCTGTATTCAAAGCCATTTTTAACACTTAGTTCACCCAATAACCGGATTTACAGCAGCAGTTAGACAGAGTTCCAGCACAAGTAACACTATACAGTCAAAATGCAAATGAAAAATTACTATTGGCACCAACAAACTAATGAACACACAAACCTCTTTAGCTGAGAGAGTTTTGTTGGAAGACACCGGCAAAACGTCTTTCACAGCCGAGGTCTTGTGCTTGGACCCAGCGGTAGGCATCTCCTTGGCATGACCGTCTGGAATGTTAAGCAGAATGCATGGGCTGTCACGTCCAGTGTATCTGCTACCATCAACAGACACATCATGGCTTAGCTTGTGACAAATATCATTGTAAAAACTGCAAATACTATAGCAGAAAACAGTTCATAGATTGTCCGTTTCACATTACATTACATTAGCTTATTTAGCCTTCATTACCATCTCCCTATCATATTCAACTGATTATCACAGGCTACACAGACTAAATCCCATGTCACAACAGCGATCGTATTATATTATTGTTAAATTATATTCCGTTACTGCTAGTGAGAAGAAAGATCGAGGTTCTGACGCTGACCTTGGAGGCTGATAGGGTGAATCACAGATGAAGAAGCCGCGTCTCTGCAGCTGGATTATGTCACCTTTCAGCAGCCGACTGAGCTCTGCGTCACCAATCAGCCTCGTCTCAACCTACATTTCAAACTATCACCTTGTACAAGCACATTACATCAACACGGCTGATGAGCTAAACGTGTTAAATAACTTGAGAAATGTGTGTTTAACCCTTTGACGCCCACCGTTGTCATATGGGTTGCTATAAAGCATCCTGGTGTTAGACCGGGTTAAGCCGTCATTTTGTTGTAATTTTTGACATCCGGGCACTCTGACGCTCAGCCCTGAGCGTCAGAGTGCCCGGATGTCAAAAATTACAAATGACGGCTTAACCCGGTCTGACACACTTTATAGGTGTACCCATATGGCAACAGTGGGCGTCAAAGGGTTAAGAGTTGTGTGAATGTAGCTATGTTGACTGAAAGGTCGCACAGCTGATATGGCAGAACACTGAAAGTCATTAGGTCAGTGACTGAGAATGTCTGATGGTCATAGTGCTGGAACCATCCACTGGTGACACACCATACAGTACTACAGATGTTGTGTAGCAGCAAATTGAGAAACAAAATTAGGAAAGAACAGATCACAACGTTCTCTCGACGGTTCCATCCAAACCCAACCAAACATCATTACTGTAATGTATGACACAGGCAGACATGTCAAACGACTGCGGCCGGCGACATACCCTGGAACTGTCGTTGATGAACTGCTTGAAGTCTTCGTCCTTGCCGAGGATTGGTTTAGTGATGAGATGATCAAACTGAACACACAGGACTGGAACCAGCGGCACTGCGTCCACCTCGGCCAGCCACGTGATCTTCTGAGTCTTCTTGTAATCCTGCGACGACGGCACAAAACAGAAGACCTTATCTAGTCATTCACGCAAAGTTTTATAATGTGACAAAGTGATTATAAAAAGTGAATACAACATTAAATATATTAACCCTCTGACACCCACTGTTGCCATATGGGACTGAGGTACAGCTATAAAGCATCCTGTGCCAGACCGGGTTAAGCCGTCATTTGTAATTTTTGACATCCGAGCACTCTGACGCTCAGGGCAAAGCCTCAGAGTGCCCGGATATCAAAAATTACAAATGACAGCTTAACCCAGTATGGCACAGGCAGTATGGCACTTTGTAGCTGTATCCATATGGCAACAGTGGACGTCAAAGGGTTAACTGCTTACTTGGACAGTTCTGCTAAAGCTGTGTAGTTTGTAGAAGTTAAAGACAGGTTGACTTCTGGATTACACGTGGATCATCAGCTAATCACTGAGACAATGACAGAAATCTTACGACGATCATTGATGAAAATTACCAAGGTGTTCAACTGAAACAGACAGCAATGATACAAGAGAAATGAAGTCAAAATTCAAAACTCCAAAGATGTCAACCTTATTGTCAAGGTTCAGTGAAGCTTTCACAGCGGACACTCTGCCGTCTGAAGACCTAGTAACAAGCACACTATCAGAACTTTATTACAAACATATCAGTTAGTGTGATAAACAACTAACTTTTCTGGCTTTTATTTTTAGCGTTGCTTTCTAATTTTACATATCTGGTTACGTGTATATTGGTGAGCATGTAGCACATGCCAATCATCCACACATTCATTTAGTAAGTTTTGTTAATTTTTTATGTATGGTAGATTTATATAGTGCACCTCATTAGGAAATCTCTAGTAACGGCTAAAAATAACTGTTTTCAAGAATCGTTTCAAGCCATCAAAACTGCCAGAATGTCTAAGTTCATCTGGCAACGAGTTCCAGACTGACAGGCCAGCTTGATAAAAAGCCCGACAGCCATACATCTTAAATTTGCAGCGAGGAACAGAATACAGGAACAGAACAGGATACCGAGGGATGGACTTTACGTCAATAGCTTTTATACCACGACATAAATTTTCACACTGACCAGACGTGCACTAAAACAGTGCTAACCCACTCCAGCATGGTGTGAACTGCTGCAGACACACAGACACGTAGACAGACAGACGAGACTCATAACAGTACAAAGCACAGGACACAGTCAAAACGACAGTGACAGACTTGTCAATGCTGCTGATGATTAAGTTTCCCCAGTTGATGAAGGTGACATTCTCGCCGACAGTGAAGTGGTCGGCGTCGTCCTTCTCAATCCACACTCTGCTGCTGTACCACACTGGCTTCATCCCAACATCAGCGTTCTGTCAACACACATAGCATCACCACGACAGCAGTAACCACGGCAACTACATCTACAGCTTGTAACGTCCTACACAGCCACGGCCACAAGCACAATACTTCTTCTTCTTATCTGACATGCACCACTAGGAGTGCATAGTGACAAACGTAGACATCAGTCTCCTGAGCCATGATAATTGCTTCTTTCTTTTTGGATTTCAGGTCCTGATGGATAGTCTTCATCCATGTAGTACGAGAGCATCCTGGTGGGTCTCCCTCTGCCAGTTCTCCAAAGGGAAAGCTGCTGAGATCTTCTCATAGTACTAGCGAGATATATACGTGTCAAATGAGTTGAGTGTGATATGACTACAACAAGCCGTTGTGAATTGCCTATGATTATTCCCGCATCCTCACAACTAACTCATACTGATCTCACAATCTACTTCTGATAAATGGATGGTTAGAGGAGAAAAGGTAAGGAAAGAAAAGGAATATATTGTGCCAGTGTACACCTGGGGGAACACTTGGATGTACCGGCTAAGGCCCCTTCCCCCATATTTCTGATTACACAGTGACACAGAAGGTGACATTCTTAATATATCAATAACTACTACTGGCTTTCAATACCATGGCCAAGACTATATCATGTACCTGCATTCACAGAAATAGCTGCCAGCCACAGGCTTAAAGAGGACACTGGTGAACATTCCATGTTGGCGCAAGAAATTACTCACAGAATATGTATTTCCAAGAAATCCAGGTCAAATAACCACCGCTGGTCTGTCCCAGGCTTAAACCTGGGTAAATAGAGACAGTGGCCAGGCCTAACCACAAGGCTACTGAAGCCAATCATATCTACAGAGTTAAAACGTAAATAGTTATTTTCAGTTTACACAAGCAGACAATAATGGAGACTACTGAGTGTGTCGGCATGTTGAAATATGGACCTTTGGATGTTTCTGAACTTGTTTCATCTCCTCGTTAGCATCAACGACGTGAACTGGGATCACATCGGCGAGTGCAGTGTAGCGAGGAACCACTGGATCAATCACCTGTCAAACATTTCAGAACCACAGTCAGAAGACACAGTCAACTACATCACACGGCACGGTGGTCTTGACACAACACAGGCCTGTTCAACAGCTAAGCGGCTTGGCTTTACAGCAAGCGCTGTGCTTAGCTGTCTAGCAAGCACCTACTGGATAGACCATGGCTCACTGTGTCGTTGATGTCTGGCAATGATGCTGCTCTTACATCAGCTGTGCAGCGGCAAACAGCACAATAATACCATGGCTTAATGTCGACAAACGTTAGAACTCTGTTATTCACACAGATGCACAGTCAATCGTGAGACACTGCAACTTAGCTTACACCACAGCTATACACACACTATGACATGATGATTATCAGAGAGACGGACTCTCTCTCTCTCTCTCAGACAAGCTACATACGAACTAGAGTTTGCACAAGAAAAGATAACAGAAAGGAGTCAGAGAGTAAAATCAGCAGGAACAACATAATGATTTAATGAATAAAAATGAGTTAATGAAACTTAACTGACATAAACCAGACTTCACTGACTTAGATATTACCAAGGACACATGCAACATATATCATATAATTCGTCACCTTTTTGTTGAAAGCCCAAATTTTGTCCCAATCCATCATGTTAACCGATCGTGAAGATCCCTGAAACATTTCAAAACATCAAACTGTTCAGAATACAGCCATAATGATATCACCATTGCTGTCATTTCCGCATCAGCAGTAAAGGAAAACAAGCGTATCGTAAACACACAATTGAACTACAGTACTAGAGAAAATGGACTCAATGTCTACCTGGGCGATGACGAATTCTTTCAGTCCCTCGACAGTCATGCCGCGCCTCATCACACCCCTCACTGTCGGAAACCTCGGATCATCCCTAACAGCAAACAACATCAATAAATGCACCAAATCACACGGCATTCTGCTGAAAAATAAAGGACAGATGATATAGATGCCTGTGAGCCAACTATGTGATGTTACGTTCAATCATTTGTAGCTTTCAGTCATGTTTCTGCATTTCATTTGCCCAGAGCCAGACGGAACAGATGCCAAGAAGATCTTAACAGATTCCCTTTGGAGAACTGGAGGAAACCACCAGGACGCCCTCGTACTACATGGATGAAGACTATCCTGCAAGACATGAAATCCAAATAACCTCTCCATGAAAGAAGCAATCGTCGTGGCTCAGATTCGCCCACTATGGAGACTGATGTCTACGTTTGGCGCTATGCAGTCCTAATGGTGCATGTCACAAAAACAGAAGAAGAGCCAACAGATATAGACAATCAGCAACATAGTGGAAACGAAATGTTTCTTAGAAATAAGAGTTCTTAATCCATTTACTGCGTCTCGCAATCACACAGTTGAACAGGCCATAATAACAATCAAATGAAAGATGATGATGCCACAGAAAGAGTCCATCTGAGAGGACCAAACACAAGTTCAAATTAACAATATACAAATAAACAATAAAATAGAGCAATAAAACGCACTAAAATCATGAATGAATGGAAAGTAATACACAAAGAATTCAAGACAGAGTCAAAACTAGCTACTGAATGCATAAAGGAGAACTGTCAACAATACAGTAAAGCTACAACAGATCTGTGAAGGTGCAACACAATATATACACCTACCATCCTTCGACGAGACCTTGATCCACAAACCAAGTCAGTTTACGCTTTGACATGACAGTGTTCTGTAGATTCAACCGACTGTATTCATACAGGTGAGGTTCACGCATTCCTACATTGTCATCGAGTGCAATCAATACAATGACTCAGCTCCAACTCAGCTAAAGGACAACTTTCAAACCATGCCTGTATGAATGCCCTTAGTGTCGGCGGTCGAAAGAAAGGCCTCAATACAAAACAACTATCTGAACACTACATCTCTCAAACATGACACAGGTCACACAGTGTTGTCTCTGGTGATATACCTTGACTTCAAGGTGGCAACTTTTGACCTCTAGTGCTGAGGTAATGCCCATGTGCATCCCATTCCATTGTAACAGCGGTTACTTAAAACCTCTTTAGGCGTGGGTTAAAGTGTCAGTTTACTAACCTCTGTTACGGTATTTTTAATCGAAGGTTAACCGCATCTCGTGTGGCACTAAGCTAACTTGCAGTTACGTTTGTTAACCGTTCGCTAGAAATAGCCGAGCGAGCATACGACTTGTAACAGCATGTTCTACTGGCTAGTCAGCGTTCACATGAGCACTTGTCACTGATGACGTGTGCTGAGTGTAAAAATGTACACAGAGCAATGATGGACAACAGTGCTGACCCTGGCAGCAGGCAGCCAGTGTAGCAGAGGTCATGCTATGGGCAGTGATTAATTACATGGCTTGGCAAAGTTGAGTTTTTACCTCATCGAACAGGCAATTCAAGGCAGTCTGTCCATCCGTCTGTCTGTGATAAGTTGGAGCACTGCAAAAACGGCGAGATAGGCCTGCCTATGGTTACTATGGGGAGCCTGTAGGAAGTCGCCACCTGGCTACTCAGGGGACCCATCTCCAACCTCCTACCTACGACCACACCTTCCCTTCAAACTAGGGGCTTACAACCCCCAGCCAATCACAGGCCACATTGTAGGGTTTCCCTACTTTTAACCAAGGCTGGTGTAACTGGCACTTGGGGGTTCTTGCAAACCATAAGAGAGAATGGTCTTCAGGCTTCAATAATGCGTGATTGTCTGGTGATACACATGAGCTTACCAAGTGCACGCAGGAACCAGTAATACTGCTCGTCTCGATCATGGTATTCTGTTGTACGTAATGCATGTGTCACGCCTTCCAAGCTGTCGACGAGTGGACAAGCAAAGTCATACGTCGGATAAACTCTGCACATCCATATCAACGGCATCTTGCTGCATAGTCCGCATCATACACCGTACTTCTATATACAGCTCTTAAGACAAACAAACTGTTGAGTGTTCTAACACTGAACCAAGTGCCCATTAACATGGGTCAATAATGATTCATATTGAATCATATCACTCGGTATTGTTGGGCCAGTCCTTCATGGTGAAATTTTGCAAATGACGTTGTCCTATTTGCAGAAGTGAATTAAACTTTCTACATCTGTACTAGATCTACAAGGGAGGCAGCATTTCTGGGGCTGAACTGGCAGAAGAGATAGCAGTCTTGGCAGCATCTGACAAGCATGAACGATCAATCATCCATCATGATCCAGGGACAACATGTTACAGGAGTCAAGGAGGAAGTGTTGACATCTGGGCACTCTGACGCTTGGAGCTGAGCCTAGAATGCCTGGATGTCAAAAATTACAGATGACAACTTAACCCAGTCTGGCACAGATGCATTATAGCTGATCCCATATGGCAACAGTGGGCGTCAAAGCGTTAATTACTGAGCAGTCAATTATCAAACGTTCGCTATCGTTGTTTCTGGCACACAACTCTATGACTGCCAGATGTGATGATATGATGAGTGATTAATAACACAGGTTGAAAATTACGTTCAATAATTAACAGATGTAAGGTAGCCGATCGACGAAGCAATGAAGAACAATTTTGTAACAAAAAAAAACACACAGACAAATCCAACCCCAACTCAACATAAAACAGAAACTGACCTGTACTTGTCGCCAGTACGGATGTGAGGCTCAAGTCGGACGCGGTACATCGTTGGATCACGCATGCAGCCGTTGTCCAGCTGCATCGAGATCTTGGCTCTGACGCAGTAGTTCTGACCGACGGCAGAACCAGACTTCATCTCCTCCCACATCTCAAGGTTCCTCTCCACCGCTACACACACCCACGGCTGCTACACAACACTGACACCTTGTAAACAGCACATGAACCACTCGTCAGAGCAGAACGACAGACTACAAACTTTTACTCAACGCACTAACACCTGCATGATCAAACACAGTTTGTATTGTGCAGAAATTCAGACAAAACATGCACAACAGAAATGAATCTCTAAGTTAAATGACTGAAATTCATTGATTACAACATATTCTGCCAACACTTAAACATGATAACAAAATGCAGTCTAAACTGCCAATAACTTGATCCATTGTGTGTAAGTAAGCAAACATGAATATACATAACTCATTGTTGCTGGGTGACCTCTAATGAGCTGCTTATGAGCACACATGAGACTTTAATTTTAATTTAAAAAAACTCAAGAGGCTAAAGGTAGTGTCTCATATATAGTCAATCAGGTAATGAGTTCCACGCAGATAAGCAAGCAAAGACTGTTTACTATAAGTGGTATGTCTAACACATTGAAAAACAAGACAGCCGCGACCAGTAGAATGCAAGTGATGTCGTCAGTGAAGTGAAGAAACTGATCAAAACAGTTCTGACAGATTATAATCAGTCATTCAATGGTATCAACTAGTCACTGAACACTCACAGTTGTTGCGATTCTTAGAATCAATTCTTTCCTCTCGTTCTTTCTTCATCGTATCAGGGTCGGTGTCGTCGGCGAATGCTTTGCCCTCGCGGATCATGCGTTCACAGAGCGACATCAGAGTATCAAAGTGGTCAGAAGTGTATGAATAGACGTCCGGCTTCAGACCAAGCAACGCAATGTCGTCCAGAATCACCTGATCATTTCAAACCATTCATTGGATTGGATTGAGCAGTGTTTTATGTCCCTGCCAACACAGTATAAGTTATATGGGAAACCATTCAGCACAAATACATCTGACAATGGTATCACACCACTGGTCGACACAATTTCGACAGAATTTTTGGCGCATTTGCTGCGTGGCGAAGTTTGCGCCCTATAAATGTCATTAATAATAATAATAATAATAATAATATGCGCCCGACCATCAGTAGTAGATGACTGTGTAGTGACTAACAGGTCCAAATCATCACAGAATTATAACAGGTTTCATGTTAAGTGTTCTATACTAATTTTGCTCTAAAATCTTCAGTATTCATTATTTCTGATGACGAGGGGTAAGCAGACAGGTAACTAATCTGTCACACAACATGAAATAATATACAAAGACCACGAGAAAAAAATTCAAATACTGCTGAAAAGTTGTGTCACTGTATTCTGCTACTGACACAATAAACTTGAATTGACTTGATCTTGAAAACTGCATTTTTGAGCCACTGGAGCAGTTTAAAAATCTGTTCTTTGGAAAGCTCATGTAGGACTTCCCATTAGTCATCGACAGTGAATGTGGCTTTGAGGTGTTTAGTTTCTTCTTACTAAGAAATTGCATGTTTATGTGTTTGCATGAGAGATTACCAGACAGACAGACAGACAGACAGATGAACTGTCGTCACTTAAAGCCCCGTACTACATAGTGCAGGGTTAAACAAATCACTGTTGATAGTCTGTCTGAGCCCATCATGAAAAAAGTATATACAGAGTCAAAAAATCCCCCCTGAGGGGACCTGACATTTTTTTATTTTTTCCACAAACGGTTGGGAATTTTTAATCGATTTTTTACACACCTATTATACGTTCCTATCTACGCTAGATTACAAATTTTTATTCAATTATCCCAGATCTTGACGAAGTTATGCCATATTAAGAGCGACTACCCAGTTCACATAATCTGCTCAAAATGTCTACCATCGGCCAAAAAAGCATGCGTTGACGCGTTTGCGTAAGTCGTTGATAGCTTTGTTGATCGCTGTCTGTGGCAAGTCACTATAAAATAAACACTTCTATAATGTCAACAAACATGTCGGATATGACATGACGTCAACAATGACGTCATTTGCTCAGTAAGCAAACTTAGAAGTTAATGTTCTAGTGAAATGTGAAAATTCGCTGGGTGGTCGCGCTTAGTACGGCATAACTTTGTCAAAGTTGGAGATATTTGAATAAAAATTTGTAGTCTAGTGTAGAAAGGATTGTATAATAGGTGTGCAAAAATGATTAAAAATTCCCAACCATTTGGGAAAAATTTCCAGAAAACTGCAGGGGGTGATTTTTTTTGACTCACACTGTATAGAAATGTATGCTGCTCCTGTTTATTCAGTACAAACAAACATCTATGACTAGCAATATTATTAAAAATATTATGTACTATTAGTATATAGATATTATTATATATATTATTAGCAAAAACCAGCAAGTATGAATCACACAGTTTGTCTTTGTTGTGCGTACAAAACAGTCAAATGAAACCTTTTCAAACTCGGCATTCTCTTTCATGGGGTTAGTGTCATCAAATCGCATTATCAGTTTGCCTTTGAAAGCCTGCTGATAATACTGGTTCAATAGCGCGGCTTTGGCATGTCCAATATGAAGATACCTGACAACAGTACAGTATACGCTATTATGAGCATTAACGGATTATTCTATCTCTTTCAGTGCTGTCACCGTTTCCACTTTCAAAAACCAAGTTCAGTTTCAGTCAAGAAATCTGGGCTTTTATCACTCATCATAATAAACATAAAGCATAACTCTGCACCAGCTTTGTCTTTACGAGTGTCACAAATCATTTTCATTCCTTCACTACTTCTCTGACAGTTAGACAGTTAGTCTAGCAACGTTACTACAGACCCCAAGTGTCTACCAAGCATAAATCTTCACAGACTGCGAGTGTGTCTGCCGCAATGTTCCTTCCATAACGAATTCACTCAATTCCTTCACATATTGTAGTGCACATTCTTCGACACACAAATGTAAATTATACACTAACATGCATGCTACATTACGTTACGCACCCACTAGCTTCAGGTGGAAATCGTACAACGACTTTGCCCATCTCAGCTCCTGGAAGCTCCACAAACTTCCCTTCTTCTTTCCGATCTCTCTGGCTACTCTGTCATCACAGTTAATATTAACATTCGTCTGACATAAACCATCACAGATATTTATGTAATGATGTACATTTTAAGTACACTTAAGCTCCAATGTCAGTCATTATCATTGTCGTTACATTTGCAGTCTGAAATGCAAAGCTTTGAATGCTGCATTGATGAAGTCAACGAACAGACAATGGGTCACTTTAACTTTTGACTTAGCCTTTCGTGCAGCCTGCACGAAACCTTAAGCTGAACTACAGTTCGGACTTAGACCAAAGTCAACTTAACTTTGAACTGACCGAAAGTCAAAAAGTAAAGTGACTTTAGTATCAGTGAAAGTTAATCCTCGGGGCTTAAGCTATCTCTTCCATGCAAATTTGACCGACTTAAGTCAGTGGGTTTGGCTTAGCTTCGGCTAAGACCGACATACTTAGACCGTAATAATGGTCCCAAGACTTTCGCTGAGCGAATCACTAAGTCCAAACTTCGAAGTTTGGACTTAGCGATTCGCTCAGCGAAGTCACTTTACTTTTGGACTTAAGTCTGAACTCAGACCACACTTTAGCTCAGTGAAAGTCTCAGCAAAAGGCTAAGTCAAAAGTTAAAGTGGCCTAATCTACAGTCTGGTATCCACTACACTGGCACATGGCCACCAGCGCGTCTGCAATCATCAGAAGTTTCTCATTACTCAGTAGTGAGCAGTTAATACAGCATCTGTAGATCAAGATGGAGTCATGGGCCACTGAGTAGGCATCAGTGGTGGCATCTGCCCCTGTAGGACATCTGTAGCGTCCTCAGAAGGCACCATCCAGGCTCTCGACTGACGGATAATAAGATGTAACAACTGCTTTATCATCATCATCATCATCATCATCGCTAGCGATGACCTTTCTGCTTCAGCTCCATTTCACACACAGTAGCTGCATCGACCAGTTGCACCCAGCACACAGACTCTAACAAATGGACTTCAGGTCCAACAGATTAACGCAAGTTTGATTCTCATCAATGCACTACATTCACAACTAATCAACAACAAAAACATCACACTGCAGCAATGCATTTTTTACTCGCACCTTCTACATATATTCTTTTTAGATTAACCTTACAACATGTCCAGCAAATTCACATTTATTGTCCCAACAAGCATATCGTAGATCAAAATAATTCCACACCTGAATACTAGACGATCTGTTATCGAGAGCAGCTTTCTCCATACTCCATGTTTCAGTCACACTCACAAACTTGGGCTGCGCTGACAGGAAATTGAAGTAGCGTGCTACGTGGACCGGGGCACGATTCTCCACCAGCAGATCTTGAAACGCGCTGCTCTCTGAACACATCAACAACAAACCCGTTTACGGCTTATTCGAGGACAAGCTGGTACCACGTTCATCAAACAAAGCAGCCACATTTTCAGTTCTGTCACTGTCATCAATCTGGTTAGCCACAATCTGGTTAGATTTGCTCTTCTTCATTCACTGTGACCGTTGTAATTTCCTTGAGGCAACACAGACTGCTGAGGTCTGTATCAACCATCTCCATGCACGACATCTCAAACTGTCCACCTCACGATATAAACAGCCGATCATTGTTAGCTTCAGGTTAGCTTCGAACATGACCAAACTAGCTCATTCCTGTCCACAAGCCCAATGTGTTAGGTTACATAACATTACACAGTTAAACAATAAATTCAACAAGATGAACAATACACATTACACAGTCTATTCAAATTATCTATGCAGTCAGGCTTCACCACAAATGCCACAAAACAGAATTAATCTACGCTTCTAGAATGACCAGCTTAATCGGTTATTTGGACAGGTCATGAACAATGAACTGATAATGTAATTGTTTTAGAAATGTTTTGCAACTACGATGTATGGAGAATGTATTTGTGTTTCCAAACACATATAACTGGTGCAACCAACGACATTAAACATTAATGACTGGTTAGTAGCAGATTGCAAGAATGCCACTCAACAGCTGTGTTTACTTAACTGTCTAGTTGAAGTAGACTCAATATCACGGCAAGAACATAAAACCAACTCTCAAGTCAAGACTTGAGTCTGCTCAAATGCGGAGTGGTAAAAACAGCCACTCAAATCTCTGCTCAGTTGAGTGAATGGATATTTGAGCAGCGTTCTTGCAATCTTCCCTGCGTGCTGCTACTGCTGCACTAGCTGCAGTGTACTAGAATACACATTTGTATAATGAAAACAGTGCCACCATGTGCAAAAAATTATTCGGCAACATGCAGTCATGGCAGAAGTTATAGTTTCTTACCATGCAAAACTGCCCAAACAGCGAAGTCGGCAATGGAGACGGAGTGTCCAACAAGATAGGCTGCTGGTGCTAGAGCTTGGTTGAGATAAGCAACAGCATCACTAAACTCCTTCACACAGCTGAGAGATAGCGTGCTAAACTCCAGCCAGCTGTCAATCTACATGTCAAATAGCATACAGAAACTTATCAGTGAACAAACGACACGCACGGTGTGGCCTAGCAACAAAGATATTCCACTTTCGTAGGGGTTCCCGTAATTATAAATCACCGTGTACATAACACAGCTGACTTTCTTCCATCTTGCATGAATGTGTTGTGTTTTCTTAAAGAATAAATTCTGGCAATGGAAAAAACATAAGAAGTTTTTAAAAACCAAGTTAGATGCAGCAGTTTCTTATACCGTAAACATTAGACTGAATGATGGCACCATAACGGTGTGGTGCTGTGATGACAGTGATATACACCTTAAAAGGAGATTAAGCAAATACACATAAACCACGATAGTAATGTTCACTCCATAGACAGTTAGAATCTCACAGATATACTGACAAAAATAGTGAAAAAGTCCAGTGCAATGACAACGTTAAAGACAGATTTACATCAGCACACCTCCGCTTGCTGGAGAATGTCTGCACCGTAGTACAACGTCTGAGGACTGATTACTGCTGCTGTTCTTGCCAAATAGCGACAGACTGCCGTCGGCGATGTGAATGTAACATTGCTGTCAAACAGAAACAATATCTTCTTTTTATTACTGCACAGTGCAAGCATATGCACGGGACAGACTACACTGTTGAGAGATGTCTGGCTGCCCGGCTGTCTGTCTGTCTGTCACAGGCGGTATTGTTTACAAATTGCTTGACATACCATCACAATTATTTCATAATCTGACAGCCCTAGCCCTTATAGTTTTCTCAGAACAAATCAGTGCTATAGAAATCTGATGGGGTCACACTCAATGGGCAATAAATGTATGTAAAAAAATGACAGTGCACTGTGTTTGTACTATGTACTTTATATATAAAAAGAATAAATAAATAATAATGTTTTACAAAACACAATCAGAAAATGTAACAAACTGTTACAGTTTTACAATCAATACCTGTCAGTTGACAGTAGTAACGAATCGGCCTTCTGTACATCAATGCCGACATGTTTCACATGCTCAACTGTCAGCAGCACGTCTGCACCAGATATACCACAATTATGATGCTAATGAAATGGACCATGCAATATATTCAGTACAATCATGCATGGCACTTTCATTCTGGTTCACAATGTGTCAACATTTTGTACTTTTAGTGCATAGTGTCATTTGCCCCCACCCCCGCCCTCTTCATTTCTGATAATGTGCACTACTCAGGCTTGAGTAATGTCATCTCCAGATCTCATTCCATCGGCAAACTAAAAACTAAACTGAAAAATCACAACAAAAATTACCAATTAAAACCAAGGCCGCATTCGATTTAGCGAAACTGAAACCGGTTTCAGTTTAGTTTCGACGGTTTTATG
>Ga0056129_1000137_pt1 | contig 15072 bp, 9 predicted proteins | sample WorMetLIZISLAND1_FD_71118 | JGI IMG/M metagenome (GOLD analysis project Ga0056129, IMG submission 71118) | Marine gutless worms symbiont microbial communities from Max Planck institute for Marine Microbiology, Germany - Olavius loisae LIZARD... ...
GTGTACAACTGGGCTGCATCGTGGGCGCGCCACCTATGACCACTCACCCGCGGGCCGCGGTCGCGAAAGTTAAAGCCACGATAAGTTCTTAATGGGAAGTCTCATGACAGAACTACAGGGTGTCGCTTGCCAATGGGATCGCACTATGTTACTTGCCACCCGACACAAGCTAACGCACCCCCACCCGCAGCGACTGCGAGCCAGTGAAGGCTGGTACTCGATTTACCTACCCCGGAGGGATGGAAGGCTGAGTTGACCTAGGTGTCCGAACCCACGACCGCTAGGTCGGAAGTCCAACGCCCTAACCGCTGGGTCACCAATACACTGTGCTACGTATTCTCCCACAGTGGCCAGATGTATCGCACTCGCAGTGAACGAGAATACCGTGATTTGTCAGTCCATTATGCTGTGATTTTACTGCGTTGATCCGTTGATCAGTCGTCGCGATTTCGCGTCATTGGCGTGGAATTTCAATGCATTTATAGTGATGAGCGTCATCATCTGTGCTGTCAAATTGATTAGCTGCGGGTGTCATGTCGGTGTGGGATGATGTACAGCTGGTGGAGTGTCTACGTGTCTGGTTCTGTGTAGATTCATTCGTCAACAGTCAGGAGTGGACGCTGGTCAGATCAGTTCCACACCTACGTCTTGTATGTATTAACAGCTCCACTCGGCTGTCTGCCTGCTTGTCTGTCTGTCTGTCTCCTGCTGTGTGTGTGTCTTGTTGGTGCTATTGCTGTTGCTCCCACAGCAGCTCCTGACAGTGCTGTTCAGACGGACAGACGCAGTAAGTAGACCAGTGATGCTGATGATCGGTAGGGTGTGCGGCGCGCGCGGTGATGTCATCTGGAGGTCATTAGCAGCAGCACTTTCATGGGTCCTCTACACTGACAGCTGGCTCGGCCCCTGCATGGCCGACCAGCATCTTACCCGTCTGTCTCATGCCCATGCCGTAGTATATAGTTATGTTGTGTTTGATAACTATTAGCCAACGGACGTCGATGAGAGATGAGACGTTGTTGGAGTGTGGGAGTGTGTGATTTGATTAAACACAAATGTTTGTGTATATTTTTCTATATCTTCAGCTAGTTCACACAGCATGTTGGATGTAGAGCGTAGTGATGTGCGGACTTGATTCGTTGATCTGCTTGTATTCAGTTCGGATTGAGTGCGGTTAATGAGTACCGGTACCAGCGAAAGCTGAGGAGTTAATGGGCATACCACACGATTCTTGCAGCTTCAGCTGGTATCCGACTGAAGGCTACAGGAAACGGAGATGAGCGCTGCTCCGTGGGCCCTGGAAGCTTGGGAACTTGGGAAGGAGTTTACTTTGTAAAGTTCGTGTTCCAATAATGGCCACATCACATGCCATATAATGTAATTGTTTTATTGGTGGCCTTGCAGAGTACATGTGGTTATTTATTATGGAAAAGCAGATCAATGAATTGGAACTGAATTTTGGTTTTTGCACTCATCAGTAGTGGTGCATAGATAATGGCTGTGTACATAGGGTGTTCTGGGTACAAACAACAGCGGCAAGTCATCTCTCGTACACCGATACCTTACTGGATCATACCTGCAGGAGGAGTCGTCTGAAGGTTATAAGAGTATTATTAAAACATCTTACTCTTCTCTGATCGGTTTATCACTGAACAGTGATGCAGTTCAAACACGTTGGGTTCATTGGCTTCACACAGTGCAGCAGTTGGAACTGGACTAATGATGTAATTTGTAGTCGTGATAGATGCTAAAATACTGTACTATGATAATCTTAATGATAATATTTATGCATAATAAGAATAACAATTTAGTTGACTTACCTACTGCATCAGGCTTTTTATCTAATCTTGGTATCGTAGTTCGTACATCATCTGGCGGGGACAAAGAAACTTTTCCAGTGTATCTCTGTTCTCATTCAATGTTTCGGTTCTGTGCTTTTGCGCGACTATTTCACCAATCATTCCAGTCTTGATTTTAATGTCTTGTTTTTAACCCTCGGGGTCTATACTACTGACGGTGTAAAAGATTAGAATAATAATAACAATAATTAATAGATCGTGTTAGTTTTGCCATGAGCCAGTTACTACACTAACTAACCATTGAGTTCTGAGCCTGATAAACAAGTCGGTGAATTGTAAGAGGACTGTGATCTGGACTCGTCATTGCCCTTAATTCTACTAGGGTTCCGTCTCCCGTCATCAAGCCATGTACAGCTGGTCCTGTAGTATGCTGGTGTGATGTGATGTGTCGGCCAACTGTGTTGTACGAGAGACTAGTTGCAGTGTGTGGGACCCTCGTGGTCACGGCGTGCAGTCAGTGTTTTATGTGCTAGCTATGTGTTATGTGGCCAGTCTCTCGTGCTGCCAGTCAGATGTCAATGAGTACTGGGGCCACATTCTCAAAACTCCTTAGGAAAATCTTAGGAACATTGCCTGTCTTAGGAAAATCATATGAAAATATTTACCAAAGCACTTATCTTGAATTAGGATATAATAAAGCAATAATAATTGTAATTAACACTTATTTTTGCGTCATGTTGGATGTTATTACACGACGTTGTTAAATTGTGAACTAGTCAGTAGAGCGAACTTATGTCTCGTTAGTGTTTTCCCACATATTGTCAAAGATTTCATAAGATAAAAAATATTCCTATGATTTTCCTAAGAAGTTTCGAGAATGTGGGCCCTGATGAGCTGATCATTCACTGTGGAATATGGAGTGTAGTTTGTGTTCAATGGCGGTGTGTAGGCGGTCGGTTCAAGAAAGAAGTGATTGTCGATGGTGTCAGTTACCTGCTGTTGATACGTGATGAAGGCAGTCCTCCTGATATGCAGGTGTAACGTCTCACGACTTATTTATATACCAACCTATCGATTTCCTCTTCACCTGTAGATGTCACTACACTGCCAGTCCAAACCGTAGACTTTGCTGTTTTTTTTGGCTTTTTGTCACACAAGAAGTGAGGTTTCGGCATGGGCCTGTCATTTTTAACGGCCATGTAAAGGGGTTACTACCTTTGGCGCTGACCGTTGCCATATGGATACAGCTATAAAGCGTCTTGCACCAGACCGGGTTAAGCCGTCATTTGTAATTTTTGACATCCGGACACTCTGACGATCCATATTTCAAAAATTACAAGTAAAGACTTAACCCGGTCTGCTCTATAGCTGTACCCATATAGCAACAGTGGGCATCAAAAGGTTAATTTTAGATGTGAGCTGTCTGTCTGGTTGGTGTTAGAGACGCTGATGTGACTGTCTTTGTGTGTTGATTGTTGATTGGACAGTTTTCTCGCTGGGTCGACGCAGTCATCTTGACGTTCAGTCTGGAGAGTGAAGTCAGTTTCAATACGGTCTACACGTATCACTCGCAGATGGCACAGTATCGCGCCGGACTGCGTGAAGTGCCTCTGATGCTGGTTGGCACTCAGGACATGATCAGTGAGGTCAACCCTCGAGTGATTGCCGACACAAGAGCGCGCCTGCTGGCTGCCGAGCTCAAATGTTCCGTCTACATTGAAACCTGTGCCACTTACGGACTGAACGTTGACCGACTCTTTCATGATGGTAACCAACTCAACTCGTTATTACACAGCGTCAGAAGATCTGCGTCAATGCTTTCACTAGTCTCTCTGGCATACAGCAAAACAAAGACTTTACTCCGATGACATCCTCTAGCCCTCTATGGTGGACTTATCTGCATCTGTCAATTTATTGGCAGACTGGTTGAGGGGTGACAGGTTAGGCTATACACAGAGACAGACAGTGAAATAGTGGGTTAGTTTGCAGGTCCCAGTAGTAGGAGACATGTCATTGGTCGGTGAGGCTACAGGAAACGGAGATCAGCGCCGCCCCATGGTCCTTGAGGCTCGCGTAGGTCTTTACTTTGTAAAGTTAGTGCTACTATTATAATGGGCCCGTTCACACATCATAAATGTAAACGTTTTATTGGTCGCTTTGCTGAGTGTATGCTAGAACCAGGTAGAACCAAGAAGCTTAGCTGTTGCTGAGAATGTTACTTTAATCATCTTCCTACTACCGGTACTTGTAGTAAGAGACAGTTTCCTGCAGCCAACAGCTGATACTTAGTATTGATGGTTTAAACGACATTGTTGCAGCGTGCTTGAGGATTGTACGAGCATCATCATGTGGTCCGGGTGTCATCAGTGGCAGCAGCTCCAGTCAGCAGCCAGTTGCTCGGCTGATCAGCAGTTCAACTGGTAAAGCCGGCGGCAGCCAGTGGACGAGATCGACCAATGAGCAATCACCTGTACAGTCCGGTGGTCGGAGTAGTGCGGCATCACAGAGCAGTCGTAGCATTCAGGTCTGTGACTTCACCTACCAACACTGTTTGTGTGTATGATTTTGTCATTTCTGGTTGAATGGTGCAGTGTTCTCGGTCAGATGAGACGTCGTGTGTCTACTGTTCACTGAGCACGTCAAGTTTATCCACCTCCCTTCATCAAGCGAGAGTACAGCCAGCTGCTGCAGTACTCAGGGTTCCCACTTTCTGGAAAATCAGGGAATGTCAGGGAATCCTGATTTAACTGGAATGTTGGAATGTCAGAGAATTGTCAGGGAATCTTATTCTAGTGGCTTGATGGGAACCGTACCAGTAAGCTGTACAGCTCGTCCTGTAGTAAGTGATGTGATGTGATGTGTGGGCCAACTGTGTCGTATGATAGACGATTTGCAACATCTGGAATGATGGACGACCCGCACAGCGGGCAGTCAGTAGCTTATGTGACTTATTCCTTGATGTTAGGGTCAAAAGGTTAAATGCCAAGGCCACCAGATTGAAAATATCAATCATACAGAAGTTTTGCATTGATATGAAACAAAACCTTGTGCGTGGTAAAAGCAGACTTGAGAGTGAAACGTAGTGCAGTAATGTCAGAACTCGAATGTTCACAATGTGTGTGTGGTCTGTGTCTCCGTCAGCAAGTGCCTTGTCTTCTTAGACGTACATATTATTGTTACGTAGTTTTGTGGACCTACCTGGTATTGTGGTAATTAACATTGTAGGCAGCAGACTCTTCGCCTCCATTCACAGACAACTTGGCAGCAACATCTAGTGGCAATGACATTGTCGCCAGTCAACCGCCCATCGACAAGCATCAGCTACATACGTCTGTATGTCTGTCTGTTTGTATGTCCTGAAGATTGTATACCGTAATTACTGATGTAAAAACATTGTTTTTTGTGCTATGTTTTTTGTTGTTTTAAAACATTTTTGTATATTTTTTGGTGACTGTTAGCATCGTAGTTCAGTGCATGTTTTGACTGTTTAAATCACATAGACGCACCATACAACCACTTGGTATGGTGGTTGAGAAGTATGGTTTGAGACGCATGGAGTGTAATGGTTGGTGAAGAATTGATCAAGTCAGATGGAACTGGATCGTTGAAGTTTTGGTCTGTGCCAAGGGGGTATGAAACAAGTTTGATAACTGGCTTCACCGGGTGACAGCCATTAGAAGGTGTCTGTATGTGTGTGCAGGGGAACAACGTCGCCGCGGTCGACGCACAGAACAATCTGCCATCGCTCAGTTCATCAACATCCGCCTGTGAAGCTTGTTCCAATGGCAACAATGCTGTATCATCACACCAGGTCTGTTTGGTTGCCACAGTCTATGCAGTTAGGGTTTTTTTTGTCGTGGAATTGAGTTGAACAATTATGCAGATTTTAGTGTGACAGATGGTGCCAAATTTCTGCGACCCCAGCCAACACTGACCATTGCACAGTGATGATGTGCTAGAAATGTTAAGAGTGTATTTATCTGCTAGTGCCTCTGTTTAGCTGTCTGTGAAATATTTTCTCACAAGGTGGCTTCTGTCATGGCAGTGCATCTGTACCGCTGTATCGTGCCATGGATGGCCTATGTGCCAGTCAAGTAATTAAGCAGTGATTGTGATTGATGTGTGTGACAGGATAATGAAGAGAAGGAACAACAGTCATCTCAGATCATCACTCCAGAGCCATCTGCACTGCACAAACTGGGCTCCTTTAGGAATACACCAAAGTCCAGCTATCTCAGTGTATGTTCATACTCTCTCCATGTGTTGACAGTTTTGGGTCGCAAAATAACGGAGAAACACTAGCAGCCCTTGTCTTGATGGACACAGGCACAGACACTAGGCCGTCTTTCCCTGACTGACACTAACTAGAACTTCTTCGGTTTTTACTGCTCATAGCTGCCAGGTGCTAAAACCAACTGAGAAAAATCAAGTGTCACATCAGTTGTCAAGTGGTCACATATTTATGTCAGATGCTCGCTATCGTGTCATTCATTGAAACTAAACAGTATCAGTTAGCAATTGTGAGCTGTGGTATGTTATCATCCGTGCTACAACTCACTCACTGCTCACACATGACATTCACACACAGAACTTGGCATCGTTTATGAATCGTTTCCTGCTGGTCTGTGTCTGTCTGTGTGTGTGTTTGTCAGTATGTCTCATTGTGTCGTGTGGTGTGAGTTCACTGTGCTATTGTCTCAGGGCGTCTCAATCGTCCGCTATGCCTCCCAGTCCAATTTGCCAACCAGTTCTAGTGAGCTGTCTCCGCTCACATCACAGGCTGCAGGGCTGCCGTCCGGCTTGCAGCCTAAACCTATCAAATCATTGGCTGTAAGTCGTGGCACCCTCTGCTGTTCACTGCCGCAGTACAGATTGTCAGTGCATGGTGCTGCATTAGTTGTGCTATGTGAGTCATGGTTACCTGGACTTCTTGAAATAGGTCTAAACAGCTTGTAGCGTCATTTCTTGACATCTGAAGCTAGTATTTCTAGAAACACATTGCTTGTAGCATTGGCTGCATATTGATGTGTGTGCATGTGCTAGTGCGTGTACTTGCAAATGATACCTTGTGGGGAATATTACACTACATAATGGTCTTATGAGGAGTGTGTGTGGTGTGTGCGTGCACTAGTAGTCATCTGAGGAGGTGAGACGTCTAATATGACTTCTGCGCGTGTTGTGAATAGTAATTGTGGGTGTTGGCAGCCTGTTGCTTTTACCTGCTGACTTTTTTGTGTGCTTTTGAATGAAATGTCAGCGACTTGTTACTCTTTGATTGGCTGCCGCACGGTGTGTACTTGCCAGCCAGCTGGTGTGCTTGCCGCTCATTGTATGCTTTGCTGTGTAAGCACTGCTTGCTTCAAGGATGTAGCTATGTGCCTGGCTAGAGCTTTGTTGCTAGCTAGGGTAGTTTGATGGTTTCAGCCAGTGGACGGCCATTCTGACGCCGGTCCAAACACTGGGCTGACTCCGCTGCTGGACCGCAAGCCGCACTATCGGTTCAGCCTGATGGTTGTAAGTTGCAGCGAGAGCGTTACAGATCAGTGGCATGGATCCGTTGTGATCATATGTGAACTGACTCTGCATGATGTGTGATAAACACAGTTTGACGTTGTACATTTGATATTGTGATTCACGTGATTAGCACAATAACACTTCGTTGTGACTAGCGAAACTTTTGTTTGTCCAGCCTACTGATGGATGTGACAGTGTTGTATCAGAATTAATCGCTGTTAGTCACAATGTGAAGCATTTGACACATTCTGTTGTCTCAGACACATGCAGCTGACGTAACGTTAGACGCTTTAACACACTGTCACAGTTATATGTCAGATGTGTGTGTGGCGTTATCATGCAGTCACATGCATTGTTTCAGGCTTGTGTTGAGTCTTTGGTGAAGGAACTGTCTAGGGAGCCTAGGCAGACACCAGTATCAGTGTTAACCCTTTGACGCCCATTGTTGCCGTATGGGTACAGCTATAAAGCATCCTGTGCCAGACCGGGTTAAGCCATCATATGTAATTTTTGACATCTGGGCACTCTGACGCTCAGCCCCGAGCATCAGAATGCCCGGATGTCAAAAATTACAAATGACGGCACATGATGCTTTATAGCTGTACCCATATGGCAACAATGGGCGTCAAAGGGTTAACACAGCGCTATTCATTGCAGGGTCTTGTAAGTCAGCAGTGTTGCATGTGCTAATTAAGAGCTGCTCAGTTGTTTCAGTTTCAGCCCTTCCTGTTGCATCATACAGTAATTAACTGTTGCTTTCAGTCTGTGGCTGTGAGAGGTTTGTTGAGTGAATCATACAGTGCACATTACACACAAGACAGTTGTACAAATAGTGGCTGGTTTTGTTGTGAAGTTGGCCATTTGGCATGATCGGTACTGGTACTTCACGTTGTTTAGCATGCCTATGCTCTGTGACTGATACGTGTGGTCCATGAATGCTCCATGCTTGCTGTAAATGAGATATTTACTTCAACATGTCAGTTTTCGATGTTTTCCGACTACACTGTGGTTAAAAACCGTAAGGTTGGTATATACTGTCCATATGTACAGGTGTGTTTGGGCATGCAAAAAATGACCAAACATGTACATACGTGCCAGATATAACGGGCATGTTTTTGCACCCCATACATAACTGGGGGTTTTTGACCGACGCTCTATTAAGATATTATGACAGCACTCACTGGATGAGGCATACGTTGCATGTTGCATGTTGTAAGAATTGCTTCTATTGCTTCATGCAATAGAAAACTTCCTAATTCGGTTGTTTCTGTGTATGTTGTTGTTTATTGACCGTTAGAATGCTGATTTATATTGCACGTCAACTGTGTGGTATAGTAGTGGTTTAATTTTATTGTCATATCTGCTCTGTGTTAACCCTTTGACACCCACTGTTACATGAAACGTGAAAAATGCCATATGTGTACAGCTATAAAGCATCCTGTGCCAGATCAGGTTAAGCAGTCATTTGTAATTTTTGACTTCCGGGCACTCTGACACTCAGGGCTGCTTTATAGCCCTACCCATATGGCAACAGTGGCTGTCAAAGGGTTAACCTAGTGATGAGCCAGCCTACAGTGTAAAGTTCTACTACTAGTGGTAGTGATAATGATGGTATGAGACATTGATCTACTGACAGGTTGGGGATACCGCGGCAGCAGTCCCACTGCCGTTCAGGCATGGCGAACCTGCCCTTCATGGGAGCCGTCCCCTAGTCACTCCATATTAGTAGACTAGGGGATTTGCTGTGGTTTTTTTTGTTATATGTGTCACTCTGTGCGTGTGATTATTGTGTTTTTCGGTTATCTGTGTATTTTGTGTTCCTTCAGTACTTTGATACTGTTGGTTGGGTCTTTTGACCTGTAAAAACCGTCTCTCATATAACCTATACTGTGTTGGTGGGGACGTAAAACACTGTACAATCCAATCCAATATTGACAGAGGTTGATGTCACTGTGCTGACAGGAGCAGTCTGGTGACAGCAGTCGCGACATGTCCAGTCCGTGTACCACTCCGACACCAGTGAGGAAGAACCGCCGCAAGTCAAACCTCTTCTCAGTATGTGACTCAGTTCTCAGTATGTCCGTCTCTGTACTACGACTCCGGGCTATGTGAGCAGGACTAGAGTATGTTTCCAATATGTTCTGATGCAGAGAGATTTCTGGAGAAGGTGACTCCGAGTATCTTTAGACTGTCAACTCTGGCTATATCCAATAATATTGGAGGAGCAACAACATTATGTTTACGCCTTGGATCGACGAAAACTATTTCACTGGTCTATGCACAGTTTAATGCCAAATTATTTGCTGTTGCTCATGTCTGGATGTTGTTGATTACTGGTTGGCTTTGAAGTCAATCCGTTGCCTCTAATGTTGTACGTGTCCCAACTATGCCACGATCCAGCACAGCAGTGAATCAGTTGTGTGGACGGTTGAGTAGATAATTGTTTGTCAGACTGGTGAGTGCAGACTGTGGCAGTGCTTGGTTGTTTGACAGAAGAAAGACGGTGATGACAAAAAGGTGAAAAATGGAGACGGAAAAGTTGGCAGCGGAAGAACTATTCCTCTGAAACAGGTTTAGCGGTGTTGATTGTCGTGATCCATGTGTCTGTGTAGAGTTGTACTAGTGGCATCCAGTGTTTAGTGATTTCATCAGATCTATTAACCCCTTGAGGCCTACTGTTGCCATATGGGTACAGCTATAAAGCATCCTGTGCGAGACTGGGTTAAGCCGTCATTGGTAATTTTTGACATTTGGGCACTCTGACAGTCAGTTCTGGGCGTCAGAGTGCCCGGATGTCAAAAATTACCAAAGGAAGGCTTTACCCGGTCTGGCACAGAATGCTTTATAGCTGTACCCATATGACAACAGTGGGCGTCAAAGGGTCAATTATTTTTATAGCTGATAAAATAAGTAGTATTTTTCTTAGCAGCCTGTCCAGTAGCATCCGTCTTGACAGTGATCTTGATCTTCTTAAACTCAAACCTAATCTCGTCTGTTCCTCTGACAAGTCTGTTCATTGTTTGTCTGAGCTCGCTGTTTGTTCTTGGTGTATACTGTATACCGGTCATCTATTTCTTGCTCGTTTCTTGTTTGTGTCGTTGTATTTGTCTGTCAGCCGAGTGTGGGCTCCGGAGCATTGTAGAGTAAGCCCACCTCGTTTCCTGGCCGAGTGTCATAAGAGGCAACTAAACCAGGCTAGTTTTGTTTTGCTCTGTTTTGTATTATTTGCTTTTCTGGGTTGTGTTTAGTTTGTGCATTTTCTGCATTTTAAATTTATCTTCTGTCCTGTATTTTCCAGCATGAACCAACATGAATGGTTCTGTCTAGCCTAATTGTGCTGATGTGCCGTTAAGAATCTACTCACTCACTTGCATAATCGTGTGTTATACATACATTTGTAACTGCTCTGCAGTACTAGTATGTCTGTGTATTATTGCTGGTCTGTCTCTGTGTAGGGATACTTGTTCAAGCGGAGTAACAAGGCACTGAGCAAAGACTGGCAGAGGAAATACGTAACACTGCTTGACGATGGCCGCCTGACATATCACTCCAGCTTGCATGTGAGTCGGTCTGACTTGTGGTATTGATGCAGTGCTCAGCTTGGTCTGAATGTGACTCGCAAAGAACTGTTTTGTGACAAAACGCTGGTCTGAATTTTGTTGCAAACATAACTCAATTTGGGTGAATTATTTCGTGAGTGACAGTGACAATTTTCAAGCTGACAGTTCAGTTCAGTTCAGTTCAATTTCTTCAATAGTTGTCAGAGGAAAAGTCAGTGAAATGCCAGTCTGAAAAGATGAGTCTTGAGCCCTGCTTGAAACTGACTGCGACTGACGGACGGGCAGCGAAGGTGAAGAGGCAGTGAGTTCCACACAACTGGAGCTGCAATGAAGAAGCTCCGCCTAGTTCCGAGCCTACCCGGTAGTTGTTCTAGACACTTGTGGCGAGGTTACTGGATTACATTGATTGATCGACTCTGTTGACATACACTAGGTGGCGCCTCTGTGATGTTTTCCTCTTGATGTGAGAGGGTACCGCGCCGGCAGCCCCACCGCCATTCAGGCTTGGCGACCCTGCCCTCTGTGGGAGCCATCCCCTTGTCACCCTATAGACTAGGGGACTTGCTGTGCTCTATATGTGTCTCTCTGTCTCTCTCTTTATTGTGTATTTTGTATGTATATGTTATGGCTGCAGATTTTAACGATTAATTCGATGATTAATTGCTAAAAATTTATAACGATTAAAATTTTGGATAACGATTGGTTGGATGTGGATGGCTCAACCACATCCCACTGGATGTGGTTGAGCCTCCAAAAATTAGAGATGACGGATTTCATGGAGGAAGATGTGAAGTTCACATTGTGAACCCATGAAACTGATATATGACTTTAGGAGTAAAGGTGTAAAAGGACATAGATGCTGTTAGCTTATATCCTACAGTAATGTATTACGACAGATATCCAGTAGGCCATCCTACTAAAAACTGTCTGTTGATAATTTAAGAGAAATAAGAAACAACTCAGTTACACAAAGCATTAGGCATATTTTTTATTTTCTGTGGCACCAGGCCCACAACACGCTACAACAATTAACTAAAATTAATTATTAATTAATCGTTAATTATTACAAAGTTAACTATTAAATTTTATTTTAATCGTTATCATCCCTAGTATATGTGTATATTGTGTTTTTGCTGTTTCTGGGTTTTCCTTTGTAGCGTTTTTTTCCTTCAGTACTTTGATACTGTTGGTTGGGTCTTTTGACATTTAAAACTTGTCTCCCAGTCCCAGATAACCTACACTGTGTTGGTGGAGACGTTAAACACTGCTCAATTAATCAATCAGTCTTGTGACACACGTGTGAAGGACTACATGGAGAACAATCACGGCAAGGAGATAAAGCTGGTGAGGACGACAGTGAAGATTCCTGGTCAGAGACCCCGTGGCTCTGAGACAGCTGTGGCCACCGGCACTGGTCAGACTGTGAATAATGGACACATCAACAACAGTGAGTATCAATGTCTGCCTTTGTGTGTGAACTGAGTCTACAGTTGGTCTGTAGTTTTTTAATCGTACGTGATCGCACAACCATTCATTCAGTGCCATGGAAATGTTTTGTTGTCTGGGATGATACGTGCATTATTTCAAGGCAGAAACAGTGTAGTCTGCTATGAGATGTACATATACTGTACAACAGTGTGCGAAATAGGGAAGTACTTTTGGAGGGTCACTGGCGTGGCGGTTCCCATGCACGTGGTACAGGGGTTCGTATTCCGGAGGCATTCCGGATCCCTTAGCCGCTGCCAGGACGACATTAACTTCATTTACATAGCATGTTTTAATGCTGTCTTTAAATTCTTTTAAAGTAAGTAACAGCTAGTTTAATTATATTGTTGATACAGGGCGTCAGTTTTGTTGCTAAATTGTGATGATGTTTCAATTTTCAGTAAAAATAAACTGTTGTCAGTCACGTTCATATTGTATAGCTTATGCTGTTAACAATGAGGGGTCCCTACATATGACCCCTCATGACCCTCCCTTATTTCGCACACTGCTGTACAATATTCGTCATCGTTGTCGATAGCACATGGTACAATATTACATTTCTGTGATGAAGTAAGTCAGTCGCTGTGTGTTGTATGTAGGTTGTGACGTGGCTAATGGTCAAGCTGTGACGGAGGCAGTCATCATCTCCAATACGTCAGCTACATCAGGTCAACAGTCGCTGTGTCTGAATGACGGTTGTCAACTGTTGTGGGAGATGTTGTTGAGAAGCTGTACAAGGGGCGATCAAAAAGTTCTCGGCCTGACCTAGTTATGTTCAGAATAAAATTAAAATAGTATTTGCTTCGTATAGTAGCAGGGCTCAGAACACGATATATACAATATGACTTTTTGGCTACAAATATTTTGTGCAGTTTAGCGGTCGTCGGTTATCTGCGGTCGAAGTGGAAAAAAATGTAGTTACACAGTGTAATGAAATGACAATTTTGACCAATTCTTTCTTTCCATTGCATGCTTTGTTGTTGTGACTCAGAATCGAAGTTGTGGATGAACGTTTCATCCTGAATAATGAGTTGTGAGATAAATTTTTGCTGGGTAACGTCCGTATCATTTGAGAAGTTTTTCAGAAACTTGTGCACAGTTCGGGCATTAGCATCTGGACACCCATCTAACAGACACTTTGTTCTTACATTGAAATGCACAAAATATTTATAGCCCAAAAGTCATATTGTACCTGTCATGTTCTGAGCATTGCTACTATAAGAAGCAAATACTATTTTAATTTTTATTCTAATCAGAACTAGGTCAGGCCGAGAACTTTTTGATCGCCCCTCGTATGTATGTGTGTGTTTATAGGCACTCTGCCGGAGCAAGACGGCATTAGCACGACGATCACGGAGACATTGATACGTGCCGACGTGCCGCATGCGAAGAAAAAACATCGTCGTATGAGAAGCACGTCACGCATCACGGATCCTTGCGTTGACACCGGTGAGTGTCTGTCTGTGTGTCTGTCTCTGTGTCTGTCTTATAGAAATTTCTTTTATTTGTTTATTGTTGTTATTGATACCAGTGAACGTTGATGTCATCTTTATGATTGTTTTCCTGTTTAGCTGACACGTTTGTTGTTTGGTTTTCCCATGTTTGGGTTTTCCCGTGTCTAGCTTCATTGTTGAGACTAGAACTAGATGCAAACACCACATTGAGTGGGTATTAAACGTGACTTATCATTAAGTTAACGACGAACAGTGTGCTGTGGTATGATGTGGTGTGTGTGTGTTAAGGGGGAAATCTGTTTTCGTTTGTCATCGTTTCACTGGACAACAAACAGTGGCAGTTCACTGCTCAGTCGGCCGAGGTACATCAGTGTGACAAGTTACTATCCGGCCCGCCCGGCATCACCTCCTTAACACTGTGAGCGTCAGAGTGCCCGGATGTCAAAAATTACAATTGATGGCTTAACCCGGTCTGGCACACGATGCTTTATAGCTGTCCTTGTATGGCAACAGTTGGTGTGAAAGGGTTAATTTGTTGCACTGCGGTTTGGTGCCTGTGATCCTTGCCAGTCGTTGAAGGTTGAATTTATTACAGTCGTCTCTCAAGAAGTGTCATTTGGCACTCTGAAATGAAATGATGTCAGTCACATGTAAACAACACAAACTGGATCATAGTTTTGCTTTCACAGTTGTCATTAAGTTTTATTTGGCATTTCAAGTCCACCCCTAATAATCAGTTTGTAATATTGTTATTCTGTGCATGTATCATGTCACTACAGTTATCATTTCCATCGTAATGTGGCGGTTCCATGGCATTGTGTGGGCTTGGGAGCACTGTACAATAAGCCCACTTCAATATCCGGCTGTAAGAGTCAACTGAACCAGGATAGGTTTGTTTTACTGTATTTTGTGTTTTTACTTTTTACCCGCGCGACGCTATGCTAGCACGGGTAATATTGATCGCAACGTGTCTGTCTGTCCGTCCGTCTGTCACGCGCCGGTATTGTGTCAAAACGAAGAAAGCTAGCGGCATGATTTATTCACCAAATAGTAGTCCCAAGACTCTAGTTTTCTGACGCCAAATTTCATTGCCAAATTCTAAGGGGTTCCCCCCGAACGGGGGCCTCAAAGAAGAGTGGGCCGGGAAAATTCAGCGATTTTCTAGCTTTAAGCGCAAATCTCGAAAACGGTAGCAGATACGGCCAAAGTTACTATTAGTGACTAATAGGAAGTCGTACATGGGCTTTCGACTGACATCAA
>Ga0056129_1000140_pt1 | contig 14966 bp, 10 predicted proteins | sample WorMetLIZISLAND1_FD_71118 | JGI IMG/M metagenome (GOLD analysis project Ga0056129, IMG submission 71118) | Marine gutless worms symbiont microbial communities from Max Planck institute for Marine Microbiology, Germany - Olavius loisae LIZARD... ...
TTACTCCCGCGTTTTCCACCCCTGCTATCTGGTGCCACGTTTTCCACTCCCGCGTTTTCAGTCGCCCCAGTCAAAGGCAGATGCCCCTTATTGCGTACTGATGCATCTTGGGGCTATTGGGAGACAGGGGGGTCGATTGGTGCTCCCCAATCATGATTGGGGAGCACCAAAGGATATAGAATTGGAGAAGGGATATCGCCCCCCCCCCCAGCCTACTGGGAAGTCTGTTGAGTGCGTGAAGCTCCCCGGCGGAGTCCCGCGAGCCTCGGTCGGAAACGCATTTTGGCACATTTTGAAGGCCACATGATTTCTCTGGTGCAATGAGACGCTTGGCGAAAATAACTATGATATATCGTACAGTGCCATGGCATTAACAGTTACACCAGCTATCCCATATACGTCCCACCACAATACCAGTATCAATATATAATTGGTTTACACTTTACACGAAGTTCCACCAATCATGAGTGGCACTGATACTAGCAGCAAGTTAGGGAGGCAAAAACCCACTCTAATTATCTGACCTCGCTACTGATCAATTATAGTGGAGATACAACAACGCAAAGAAACCAACCTCCTGTTGTTGGCACACAACTTTTCTTCGCTAGGCATAAAGCACTGGATTTTTGTTCTTCCATCCAGGAACTGATGAACGAAAAGGCCAAGAGTTTCATACTTTTCAGAATGTAAATCTGATTTTAAAGAAAATTATGCAATATTGCAGTTGTTAAAGTAAGACCCATGGTTAGTTAACTTTCCTGTGAATAAAAGTGAACTAATTTTTTTACTGTCGTCGGTGGGGTGAACATCTTCACATCAATTCACTACTGATTACGTCGTCATCCTCCTAGCCAATGATGCGCAGCGGACCCCTTCTGAGTTTGTCTCGTACATAGACGCACTGAGACGCCTACGTGAAGTGCCCTAAGGTACACGGGCACCTAACAGCTTAAAAGACGAAAACCGAGTGACAAAAATGTTCACTATCAACCACTCGAGGCCTACGCATGGCACGGACTATGATGATGTCGCAAGATGTCTTGAACACTGTGTCGTTTAACAGGTAGTTGCAGCACCACCAGCACCCAATCCACTAGGCCCCACCCCTAGTTGCCCCGCTCCAAGTCCACATTAGGTAAGCTGCTACTATAACTACACTCCGCTGAAATCCGAGCTCAGCTGGCAATGAGAGAACAACAATGTCAACATGATATATACATTTATTCACCAGACAAGCTTTTAGTTTTGGCTATTGTTAACAGATATTTATATACAACAGAAATGACTGCAATTCATTTTATGATTTAGATCTACGTGCAAAAACTCCAGTTTTAAGCACAGAACACTAACAACAAAACACAGCTGTCACTAAGCTGAAGGATAAATTTTATTGCATTCTCCAAGTAACTAAATGAATGTCACATCGCACAGAACTGAGGCACCAACTGAATAAATAGTGCTACCATTATTTGACTTTATGAAAAGAAAGAACACCACCAAAATAAACTGATGTACTTCAGAAAAACACGTGCATCTGAAGTTTAATCAATTTTTATTTACAGCCAATGCAGAAAAACTGACGGCAAAACTTGCACATACGTCAACGCAACGTCAGTGCAGCTCAAGTATACACGTTTTGGCAAACCCCAAAAATTCATCAATATCATTAGACAGACACCATCTTGATAGAGACAGATATATGTCACTGATTATAACATTTATGCAAGTTCAAAGTTTTCCATTAATGTGATGCGACTGCAATCAAAATTCATAAGACACCCGCACAAGCCAAAACTCCGTTGCATTGGATCCAGTGTCATACAGTAAGATGCCTATCCTGAATAACACACGAGGTTGGAATAAGTTTCTGTTCATCAATAGTCCATTCCATTGGCATCCTCCAACAACGAAAACCTGGAGAAATTCGCTACAGCCAAAGATGCAAATCTGTCACAAGTTGCTACACAGAACCAAACCAGCATACAGAGATCTGTTGTTTTAACTGAGGCCATCTGGCAGTAAAATTTCCTCTGTATGGCACTCACTTGCAGAAAAGGATTAGCAACCCTGGATGTCATCATTATAGACAAGAAGCATAATGCTAGAACACTGCATGTATTAATGCAATATGCAATACGAAGGAATTCATAAGTACCCAGTAGTCTGTATCACTGATATATTAAGTGTTTAATCTGCCAGTTGAAATATATATCGCTACTGAAAATTATATTAATTAAACAATAATAAAAGTAATAGTATGGACAACTGAACACCAAATATAAATCTATACTGACAAAGGTGTGAGCCACAGCAGACATACGTAGGCATGCATGTTGGTAAATATGCCCTGACACTAAGGCTAATACTGTAACCAGTGCATAAATATGTCAACATCAGACAAAATTTACAGCTAGGTGGGACACAAGCAGTTTCAAACACATCTATGATGTTGCCCAACTGAAACGACACAAAACAAGATGTTCTTAGTTTTTATTTCCAAGGTGGCACGTAAAAAGCCAACTATAATACAAGCATTAAAACTACACAATAATCTGTGGATTTCAAGCTTCAGCCCTTCCACCATGGGTTGTCTATGACTTCTCACTGCAGCATTGGTGGTAACCATTGAGAACAGGCTGCTTACACAAAAACCTAGAAAAGCAGCAGCAGCAAGTGCTAAAAGCAAGAAAAACAAACCAATGACAAAGGTGCTTTTATCACAAAACGAATCAGTGGTGATTGTCAGGAAGGACCTTGGTCTAGGGTTATACTAAGGACAGACGGGTTCAAAAAACACAGTCAAGTTATATCATGCTTAGCACGTTATAATGCTTGCATTAATGCCACGTTACGCTACAACTGAAACAGGTTTATTAATGGATTGGTAATGGCAAACAAATAAATGACACAAGGACCAAACATCACACAGAATCTGCCTGAGAACTAGGTGGATCAATGCCACCACACAGTTGACGTCCTGCTGCCCAGAAAGAGCTATCGTTTTGTACATGGAAATGCAGAACTGAAAGCTATGAAATGAACAGGTAACACAGCTTAAACGCATAATGACTGAATCTGTATGAGACAGCTAAACTTGACGACTATTATCTTCCTTTAATTTTTGATCAGGGGAGGGCATTCTGTGTCGTTAAAATCTATATTGATCTGTTATGTCTATGTCTGTCAATCATAATGTCGGCCTGTCATGCATCCAATGGTGAGCAAGCAATCGCCATGGTAGGCCACTAGTGGGCGTTACCTGAAGCAGGTGCAGCTGCATGCATGAATTGCAGGGCAAAGGTCGACACCTACGCTACGATGTGCAGCGTGCTGCGATGTGCTGTACGAGCCGTTTTGGAGCGAAGAGCCGAGACAGCTTGTTGTATATTATTTACCAATCAGTTAACCACAGGTTATGATTTATTACCTTCCCTTAACTGCAGTATAATCTATTAACATATTTCAACATAATACCGCACACTTGGCTATTAACATCATTCCTATTAACAAATACAAGTGCAGTCATTGCAATTATAACTAACGTTGCCATCGTTCAGGATAACATTAAATCTGAAGCATATAAATGATGACTGCATCTAGGTAATAAATACTTTAGTTCAGTATTGTACAGAAATACAAGCTATGAAGACAGCGTTCACTGCACATTTAAGGCACACTAACCCTACTGCTGCTCACTTTTAACGTGGAATGCAAATGCTGGCAGACTCGACTTATCAGTTCAAATAACACTTCGCTTCTTAAACGAAGAGAAGTATCATGGTCGATTGCCACACGACAAAATACATAATGTTAGTGCAAGTTTGGGTAAATAGACATGAACAAAAAAAACATACTAGAGAGAAAACCAATGCAAACAGACAAACAGGCTACAGCAGCAAAACTTGACTATGCAGTCGACATTCGCGAAACAACGAGGTCTTGACGAGCAAGCGATCATCTGTTCCACATTCAACAAACAATATCATTAGACACTGTTATTCTAACAAATAAGCCGCATATGGTACTGCCAGTCCACTCCTCATAACACCCTAACTTTGAAGGTCACGTTTACCAAACAAGAACGAATTTTAAAAATAAGTCCCGATAAAATTTAGATATAGTCTTGGAGTATCATAATCCACCATTAGTCATTTGATTACATACATACTGGTGGAGGAGATAGACTCTGAAATCGGCCATTTTCACAACTTTTGGAAATCTGTGAACTTGACCTTGACCTTGAATCGGGTCACATGACTTACCATCGTGTATCACTCATCAACGTCTACCTACAGACCAAATTTCATTGAAATAAGAACTGTTTGTGGATGGAAGGACGAACATTGAGACCAACTTTATTAGGTCAGCTCAGAGAAGTTGGTTGACCTAATAATATTGATACAGCCAAGCTGCATGCATTACACACTACAGTTCAGTTACTGCATACTCATGCAAAGGTATAATATGTTGGTTACCAAAATCCACAGTGTGCATTAAGTCTGTAATTCTAACCAACATCTTACAAAGCAAGCTGACAAAAGCTTTACCGGATCAAGGTCCAGCAAGCTTCTAGCAGTCAGCGGATCACGACGATGGTCGGAGCTGTGAAGGACTACTCTGTGAACTGCCACGAATGGCAACCGCTGCATCTGTGCCGGAACTGACAGCCGCATGCCCAGAACCGCGGATTGGCTTTGCAATCTGCGAATGGCCACGACGCATCAGATTCTTCTGCCGGACTGCCTCCTTGATTCGATCCACCTCCTGCTGGTATCTGCAGTTCAGTATCAGAACAGTTCTTCGCACCACAACAGCAACGACACTCAATGATACTGATCAACGTTTATTACCTTCATACAACAAAACACACAATTGGAGCCCGCAGAATTCACATGTGGACTGCTATAGCTGAACTAATTAATCATCACACACTTGCCAATGAAGTCCATTATCACTGCCTGCTGGATATTTTCTGACAGAGAAAAGAAGTGTAGCGATATTGATTATTGACAGACGTAGCGTAGTACCAACTGGCTGTTGTAGGTTACTCAATTGGTGTTCCATCTTCAGCCAGGGACCGGAAAGGATCGTCACTAAATTTACCAGTGGCCACTGGTCAGTTTACACAGGATACTGGTTAAATCTTAATTGCCATCCTACGAAAGAAATTCACCTCATCACATATTTTATCAGTCATCCTGACCCAAATTATCCTGCGCGATGATTAGCAAATGGTACGAATCAGTTAACTATGGTTGATTTATCAGAGTTGTATTGCTTTATTTATACTGCAACTAAGTAAAAACATTTAGTTTAAAAAGCAATAATAAAATGCCTGCTTTGCCAATATCAGATCCAATAAATGTTAACAATGCCTGATATTTTTTTGTTCAACATTATGTGACATCACAAAAGCCACTCACTTCTTGCGATCTTTCATGGCACCCTCCTTTGCATCCTTCAGAGCTGATTCAAGCGCCTTCACTCGGTCCATCGTTGCCCTCAATCGCTTCTCCAGTTTCGGCAACTCACAGCGCAGGTCGGCGTTGTCTCGAACCAGCTGTCATGTGCACACACACACACACTACATGTCAGCTGTTAATGGCTGCAACTAGCAACAAGCAGCAACCAATCACGGCTTGAGGTAAATGTCACACAGATAAGCCGGGTATGATCAATACGACTACTATTAACGGTAGCCAAAACTGCTCTAAGGATTCACAGGAAGAAAGCTTACTCACACACCTGGACATGTGCGAGCCATTCAACAGCAAAATAACAGAAAACGAAGGCATCGATTTAGTCTCAGAAAAAAAAGTATAAAGTCAAAAGTGTCAGCTATCAAAGAATCTTTCAAGTTAACACACAGCATTTTTAATGACAAATTTTTGTTCGTTGGCTGTAATATTAATTTTCTTCATTCAACAGTTAAAGATGTGCACACACTGCACTGTTCCGTTGTGATCTCCAAGGCAGCACAACAGAGGCGTAGTGTAACATGCTCTTTATCCTTCACAATCCTCTCATTTGACCAGAACAAACCTTATTATCCCTCTGATGCCCACTGTTGCCATATATAAAGCATCCAATGCTAGACGCTCAGGGCTGAGTGTGAGAGTGCCCGGATGTTAAAAATTACAAATGATGACTTAACCCGGTCTGGTGCAGGATGCTTTATAACTGTACCCATATGGCAACAGTAAACATCAAAGGGTTAACAACATTGCATGCGCTGCCGACATGATATTATCATAATATGGAACCTGTTTGTGAACTTTTGTCAACTGGTCGAGGTTGTTCTCGAGGAAGATGATCTTCTGGCGCTGAGCCTCGACACTGATGTTGCTGTCATCTTCGTCGTCAACTCTCCCGCTCTGAACCACCATCAAACACTCATCAACGAGCAAGATACAATGAAACAAACCAGATGTCGAGTTAACATTCACCACCAGACCACATCAGATACAGGCTACAGACCGACATGTTACGCCACGTGACTGTATTAGCGTATATACAATAAACTCACTCACTTTTCACTCGATAGCAGATAGCAAACTGTACAACTGTAACCCAGTACCATATTTATCAAAGGAACCGACAATTCAATCACTGTCACCATTATCTGTGTGGTTATGCCTATAATCGTCTCCATATTTCACGAGCTATTTTGTCGTCCCAACTGAGATGCACACGTGTCGCTATTTACTGTCACTCCAGCCAACAACGAGACCTGTACGCATTCCCCACCCTCGGCAGTAAAACAACAAATATAAATGTATAAAAACACTGCAGTTTGAGTTGTGATGAAAGATGAAGCGTACCTTCTTCACTTTGGCCTGAAGGTCCTGGACAAACAGTTTCCGCAGGTTGTGCAGTGTCTGCAGTTCACGGGCGACGGTGTCCTCAAGGCCCTGGAGGTCCTGGCGAGCCTGCTCACGGCGGTCAAACTGCGCCGTCAGCTCCGTTAGTCTACTCGACTTCTCCGCCTCATCGTGCTTCAAACGCTCGTTGTCTTTGACGAGACGGTCGTGTGCTAGCTGCAGCTTCTGGCTCGCACTAATAACAACAAATGCCAACAATCAGCAGAAAACAATCCCCCTGATGCACAGGGCAATTTGTTATTCACATATAAAAAATTAATACAATACAAAAACGTACACATCAAATATGAAAAAATGAAAATTTAACAATACATTTACACATTGCACAAACTTTAAAGATTAGTTCAGAATGATCATCTCCATGAATGTTTCACATTTTGTAAAATCTGTCAGGTATTAATGATTTTACACTAACTTATCTGTAGGGGTGTTGTCAATTTTGGACACGGTCTACATGTTGCTACAATTTTGAACTTAGGACAAAATATGTCGATATTTCAGCTAGACAGCTCGTGTTAATAAACAAACACATACTCAGTCATCTCATTAATGACTGCCTGCTTCTCAGTGATCTCTTGTCTCAGCTCCGTCAACTGACGCTGATGCTGTTCACGATGTGACTCCATCTGCCTCTCCAAAGCTTCCTTCATCTGCTGAGCTGATGCAATCTGGTCCATCTCCTTGTCTTTCTCAGCCAACTGAGATGCGTACAGCTCGCCTGTGAAAATATCGTCAAAATGCAGCTGCTAATCAACAGATTATTAACACCAATATTATACATGTAAAAAAATTATCACACAAAAAATGATAAGGCCTTTAAAAATGTACTGTACTCTGCTTGAAGCGCCTCGATAGTCTTTACTTACCACAACTGCATATCAACACAATACTAGGTTCTAATATTGTTTTCAGCATGGCACACTTCAAATTTGATAATTTTCTAGTGACAGTCTATCATCTAAGATACAATTTATATTAACCTCACTATGTCAGTGCTACTCACAAATATTTTTCGTTGAGACAGTTGTCAGTGCATGGAATTTTTTGCCGTTTGTCATAAACTTCACTTCTGTGGCTTGTTTTAAAATAGTATACCATGCTTGATGAATTTATTGATACTTTTCTCAAAGTGACTTTACTTGTGTTTTATCATGTGATTAAGTGAATAAATGATGAATAGACTGTCAAACTGCATGCAATTATCATCACACACAGTATGACAGCTGGCCAGCATCAAAACGCAACTAAGACACCGAGTGAATGACCTTGTGCAGACAGCTTGGCACATTCCTCGTTCAACTGATCTATCTGTTCCTCCAGATGACGTTTCCTCTGCTCACCGTCTTTCACAGTCTCTGACAGCGACTTCATCTTTGCCTCGTGCTACACGTCAATCAACACTGCACTGTGACGTCTTTCTTCAACACTTCATTACTTGAACCACAAGAAGCTGCTTCAAATGAACGAATGAAAGAATAAATGAACGAATCCAGCCGGTTACAGAAAACTATCGGAAAAATTTAAAAACGTAACACATTATTATTACCCAGCCTGCCCCTTCTAATGTTTCTCTAATGTTGACGAAGCGATTAGAACATCAGTTGATCTGCTAAATACCCCACACCATTTATCCTCAAAAGGTGTCTGTCACAAACTCTGCATAAGACTACAGGTAATAAGTAAAACGCAGATTTGTGTAGTGCATAATCGCCAAAGCCCCTAATGCGCTCTATGCACTAGGCCAAAGTGGTAGCCACAGTACTGGTGGTGCTAGTAATGGCTATCAGTTACTGAAAAACATGGACAGTGACAGAAATAAATGCGATAAAATGTATGAAAAATGAACATACACTGGGACTTCATCCACAACAATTGAATTTGTGAAGCAAAAACGTAATAAGTGAGTCAATTAAAGTTGTAGCAGCCAAACAGCTAAACAAAATACAACTGGAAATAATAACAGATGTAAACAGTGATGTCTGGGCAAGTATTAATGGCGGAGTTACTGGAGTAAGATGCTTAGGAGGAAATTCAGTGATGACCACATGAAACTTTTTACATGCCGAGCAGTAGAAAACGACAAGATTAACTAAATGCATTTGGAAGATATGAACAGGGTTAGCTGGATGAAGCCACTTTATAACCTGGAGAAGACAACAATATCCATTGTGTTCTAGTACATTATTACACATGTGTGTAATACAGACCTGCTGTACAAGCAGCCGGTTGTCTGACAGACTCTTTTCCATTTCGTCTAACTTCTGCGTGCCTTCCAGCTGAGCTGCTTCCAGCTGACTGGACCGCTGAACCACATTCTTCACTTCAGACTTCAGTTTACTGATGTACAGGCGAGCGACGGTCAACTCCTCGTCAAGCTTCTCACCAGATATGTGCTGTATCTTGGCTGAATCGTTCTGCAATCATTCGAAACAGGTTCATCCTTCAACGCCTGCCATTGTTATTATCACATTATGCATCGCATTAAAAATTAAGCACATAGAGAAGTGCTCTTGTGCTATTCCAAGCACACGCAGCAAGCATGCTTGGGCCTAAAGGGTTACCGAGAAAGACGTAGAAATGTGAGCAATTTGGACCTAATCAAAAAAAGACTTCCATATAACCACTCAATACATCTTAAGTAATTGGCAGTGTCATGGAATCTACTGATTTACAGCAAGACCTAGATTCTGCACTGCCAAAATAGGCCAATTTAAATAAGTAACGACTGATATGATGAATGTGGTGAAATTAAGCATATTCTGGAGACTTTTGTGGTGACAAATGGGGGATGACAACTAAATACTGCAGTAACGGATGTTGATGAAGCTAGATGCTGTGGAAATGGTTTCTTGTTTCACTCTGCAAGCAGCTGCTGGCTTCTGTGGACATACTTACAGACACACACACATAGCCATAAACACCGCCATACAGTCTAGCTGCAACTGTGTCACTTCAAGCTAACATAAATCCATGACACTAGCTCCATTGTCATCTCTATGAGATGCTGTTCACAGTATAACGACAGCCGAAGGATAGCAACCTTGAGTTCTCCTCTGAAGACGCCGCCGACTTCACCGAGATCTTTGAGGACGCTGCTCACTGCCTCCATCAGTCGTTTCCTCTGCAGCTGGTTGTTATCACGCAGCTGTGTTATCTCTCCCTCGATTATCTGAAGTTCTCCCTGTACACCAACAGTACATATCATCATCACACACATAATCACTATGTCTAGTCACTGATCCACTTTCAGTTCATTAGTGAGCTGTGTGCATGTAGTCATAGGACCGAGATATGGCATCAGTTCCTGCTACAGCATCTGAAACATTACACGACTATGGACTTGAGTCTAGTTTTAACGTCCACTCGACATATTACAGGTTGTTTTCGATAGCATATTTCTACAGGTCGGATGAGTCGACCCACAGTGTCAAAGCACTGAAGGATGGCAATCAGCTCTCGATCTCATCAGGCTTGATTCACAGTGTTACACTAATACGCATGTATCTACGTTTAATAGAAGAAAATCAAATAGTCATCTTGAAATATCTAGAAATAAATCTGAGCTCATGACTAGACAGCACCACAGCTGCCCAGGACTTCAATGATTTATGTAGTCAACCTGTGTATATGACGGTGGACAATGGGACATGAGCAGCATCTACAATAGCATCTATAACAGACATCTATAATGTTTCACATTTTGTAAAATCTGTCATCACGACACTCAGCCATATCAGCCCTTCATCAATGTATTCAGGCAGCCTGACAACCTGAAGGCCCAGTGGGGCCCATCAGTCAGCAGCAAATAGCAAGCTTTAAACACAGGAAAAAAACACACTGCACAGTACCCTGACCACTGGATTGTCTTGAATTATCACAACTGGCTACTTTCGTTGATCACAGAAAACACGGAAAAACATTTGTTTAACATATGTAAGAGACCGGTGAACAACAGGGAAATGAATAGGCAGCGGGCACACTTGCTGCACAAGAATACCACAGCCAGAATAATCAACAATCACAATTTTACACAACAGCCAACCGATGCCGTGTAAAACGTCAGCAGCACAGTACAAAACAGTCACCTTCTTCCTGGTGAGTTCTTCGGACAACGCCTCGTTGTCTTTATCCTTGGAAAGAACTTCCTGAGTCTTCTGCTCGTAGTTCAGTGCCAGCTCCTCGAGGGCTTGTAGCACATCTTTGACCTCACTCATAGACTCCTCGCTCAGTGTCTGCTGGCGCTGACACTCGGCCTGAGCCTGGTCGCGGTCACGCTGAGCGGCCGTGATCTGTTCTTCCAGCTCGGCAATCTGCTCATTCAGCTTCTGTACCGTCTCCGCCGTGCTGCTTAGCTCGTCCTCCTGACAACATCACTGTCACCTCGTTAACAACACCGACTCCGACCAAAATACCAACAAAATCACACCGCAAACCCTCGACAATGGCGCAAATGAAATTTGACAGTTTACTCGTAAACTTTTGTTTTAAGCATCAATTAAAGCTGTTCTTGTTTTCAAAATACCACAGCATCTGACGCATCAGCAGTTCTGTGATGATGTGCTCCACAATTCAACCTACCTACTTACGTATTTACTTACTTACTTAACTACTTGTAAGTTTTAGTTTTTGAGAAATATAAATTTTAACATATAACTTTCATCCATCTATGATCCTTACTTTAACACGTTCGCTGCCAGGCTAATTTTTCCCTGAGTGCCATTTCCTGGTAGGATTTAGTTTCGCCGAGGTGCCAGCTGGTTTTCTCCTGTGGTGCCGGTGTCCGGCTGAATTACATGTACTGAATGACGAGTATACTCACCTGACTATGCACATTAATTGACAAGATATCTCATCAGTGGCAGTGAACGTGTTAAAGCTATAAAGCATCTTGTGGCAGACTGGGTTAAGCCGAGATTTGTAATTTTTGACATCCAGCACTCTGACACTGGATGTCAAAAATTACAAACGACGGCTTAACCCGGTCTGGCACAGGATGCTTTATAGCTGTATCCATATGGCAACAATGGGTGTCAAAGAGTTAAGGTCTAAACTGTGTGCATTGCCATCATGATGAACCTTTTCGTCAAGCATCTGGTAAAGCTTCTCTTTCTCCTGCTGCCACGCAGCTCGCTCCACATCACTGACGGCAGCTGCTGGACCAGTAGCCATCACCAGCGGCAAGTTGTGTGTTGAGCTGGATGCATTCAGCAGAGAATCACCAGACGAGTCTTTCACCAGGATGCGCTCCTCTTCCGGCACCGACTCACCTACAAGGCGTTCCATCACAGTACCAGGTAGACATCGGGCTGACATACTAACAACTAGAGACGGGGACCATTTCAAAAACCTGGTTCGTTTATACTCGATCCTTAACAGACTTGCAAATTAGTTAAAAACTATGTTCACTCTTTTGTATGGTGGGATTGTTCCTGTTTGCAGTGAGATCAGCAGTTCATTGAATTACTGGTGATATAATTGAAAATTAGCAATACAATAATGGTCAAATTTTGCATGAAATCTTGGTTTTTCTGTTTAATTTTTCATGTTTACAAACAACAGTGCTATTAACGAACAAACTCCAGACTTTTTTGAGACAAAGTGTATACATTATATAATATGTATTTCACACAATATCTTGTCAGTGGCTGGTAGAATCTGCATGACATATGAAAGTTAACATAAAGCTAATGACCATGTCGCCAACGAGCAAGTTCGTCCTCGTATCGTTCAATCAGACCACGCAGCCGAGCACATTTATCTCGTTCTCTCTCATATCGACGTTTCCACTCCTCGGCCGTCAGCTCTTCATTCACCATCACCGTGTTCTTGATTGTCTTCGCTCTAGCACCATAACACACCAGCTTCGCTGCTATATAACGACTCGTGTTACTCTACCAATACACCAGTCACCTGTGATAGCTGTTTACGGCCCAAAAATTAAACAAGAATTGTTTAGTCAGATCAAAAAACCCACAAACACGGTGTTACGTGACAGATGCTCAAAAACATTTCGAAATTTAACGAATCACTTCACTTTTATGTTTCTAACTAAAAATGTGATAAAATTCACGGCAGCTGATGCAGCAGTGACAACTTGCAACAGATTTCTGCAAATATCGAACCTCTGGCCAAACAGCAGTGTCGACTTTGTTTCAGTATCGTTGTATGATGCTGGGGAACAGCATATCACCATCGTCGTGCGTGCATTGCCACCGAGACTTTCCTGTAGGATGCGTGTCAACTTGCTGTCACGGTACGGTATAAACCCCTACATCATGGCAGACCAGACACAATAAAAACACCATAATGCCAATATGCCAATTAAAATGCTACGGAGTAAGTCTTTCTCTAGCAAAAAATGCAGACATATGCAAACTAATAATCACTCAGTAACGATGCAAATTAATAACTGCAAATTCTGATCCTTTATGCTTAACGGCTGGTTGTTACTTCACTCAAGAAGCATACTGGGTTTACTAAATAGGGAGCTGCAACCTGCAGGGACTCGTAACTGTCATCTCAGCAAGCTAACATTTATGAAGACTTCACAGAACAGTCTAATCTAGCAGAAATACTCACCGTATGTCTCCTTGTTTAACATATCTGTTAAAAACATCTTAAATGGTGACTATTAACCCTTTGACTCCCACTGTTACCATTCCTGTGCCAGACTGGGTTAAGCCGTCATTTGTAATTTTTGACATCCAGGCACTCTGACGCCCAGCCTTGCTTAACCCAGTATGGCACAGGATGCTAGTGGGCATCAAAGGATTAACGCTATTACAAACAACTGTTTCTAAAAAACACCTGTCCGTCGGCCAATGCGGCGATGACGTTGCCAAGAGCTGACAGTGATTTGTTGATATTCTTTGCTTCGTCCAGCACCGAACCTTCCGCGCCAGTCTTACACACCTGAATTGAGGCATATTTGCCACGTTATCAACTACATTGTAAAACTCTACAATTTTCCATCGCTTTACTTTCCAGGAATAGATAGCGACAAGAGGTTTCCCAATAAGTCCAATAACTGGCTTTTCATTCCACCTCAGAAATTTTCAATGGCAAAATTCTATAAATAAAGCAAAAGCACAAGAAAAATACGCAATGAACGTGTAAATCCATATATAACATCCATCATCAGTTGTACAACATTAGCATCTGATTTGCCCTGTCAGTATCAAGTGTGACAACTCAACGTGATAACTTTGATTCCCTTGACTCAACAATATACTAAAACAACAACAACTAACCCCGTTCATCAAATAATGCAACTGGCTGGTACTTCAAAACTACACTGGCAACGACTTGTTTATAGCCACATTGTTACAATCCTGGCTGCTTTCCCGCGTATTCCTTAACTGTGCATTTGTTCTAGGTTTAACATCACAGTTCACTATTTCTTCCTTAGTTGAAGCATTCAGCCATGTTACAAGTGCAACTGACTGTAATAGTGGCACCACAGTGAGTTAATGTAACGTTCATACTGGTCAATCAATGTACCTTTTCACTGCCAGCAAGATCGACAAGGTACAGTTTGCCGCTCAGCTTCTTCTCAGTCTCTGTATTCTCCTGCTTCACAGTAATGAGGAAGACCGAGTGACTCCGAGATGAATGCTCGTTCATGTCTTCACAACACAAACCAACACAACGTGTCGTCAAATCAACACAGAAGTGATTCAACAATCGACATCTCTATGTTTTTGTTTACCCACCCTGCTTCTATAGATTTTGCCCTACATTAGGCTGGCCAAAGGCCTAACAATGTAAACCTATGGGACTGCTGATAAAAGTAAGTGAGTAAGTGAAGTAAGTAAAACGTGGATTTATATAGCGCATAACACCTCTAATGCGCTGGTCACATCAGTAAAGACTAAACAGAATTGCCTTAAGAAACTGCTTAAAACTGTCAAAACCACACGCCAGATATCCAGATGCAGTTAATTAACATGGAGATTAAGTTGATTAACGATACAGTGATAAAGCTTCAGCACTAAAAAGCAAAGTAGCGATGACAATAACAGCAATAACATAACACATTAACACTTTGACACCCACTGTTGCCATATGGGTACAGCTATATAGCAT
>Ga0056129_1000141_pt1 | contig 14956 bp, 9 predicted proteins | sample WorMetLIZISLAND1_FD_71118 | JGI IMG/M metagenome (GOLD analysis project Ga0056129, IMG submission 71118) | Marine gutless worms symbiont microbial communities from Max Planck institute for Marine Microbiology, Germany - Olavius loisae LIZARD... ...
GCTTATTAAATGTCAATATTACAGTATTTGTTGGGCGTCTATTGGCCCCGTCTTTTACTGAAATGATGAAAGCGTCAACAACACCCTGATCATGTAAATTGTCAATAATCTCATCCCCAGGGTGATTAGGGGGGAAACAGACTGCGCCCCCCGAGGATCACATGTTCATTAACAGCCTCTCCTCCAATATGGTGGAGAATAAAAATCCCGCTCTGTCAAATGTCGCGACCACCAAATAATAACTTGTTCGACCTTCCACCTGCTCTTGCGACGCGTTCATCGACATCATCAGCAGCCTTTGTTCCAGACGCACCACCAACACCGATCAGACCGATCAGACGGTCTGCCTCGTCCGCGGTGACCACCGCCCCACCTACACCGACCACAACTCCTGCGAGGTCAGCGCCGTCACCACCGTCACTACCGACGACAACAGTTACTGCCACCGTGACATTGCCAATGATGCAAGACGTCGGAGAAGGCACCTCGGGGCTCGCGACAACCTCTGCGTCGACGGCTGCCACAACGGCAACAACAGCGGCGATGTCAGCGGCCACGGGGTTCGACAGTTCGTTCGCGCCGCCACCGTCTCGGGGAACGGACAAGGAGTCGAGCAACAGCTACGCGCTATGGTGCGTAAATTCCTTATCTATCATCCCACGTCTAGAGAACCACACCTCTTTCCCTGCTGCACTAAATGAACTATAGACGCCTAACTAAACAACGTGATATCTAGCTATCCTCAACAGAGTTCGTCGGGGTTAGATCCCGACCGCGATCTCGGCAATAAATACACAACCATTTATCGACTTCATTGTTCCTGCGGACATCACACGCCTACTCTCGTTAACCTCAATACAACTATCGAAGACGTGGTGGAGAATACGTTTCGAATTTATTTTTTCAATTTACAAATGCGGAATGAATGTGTATTTACTATACAGCTTTATGTACCTTCGCAATCAAGCCTTTCGATTTTTTGTGAACATTTTCGAGCTTACTATGTTTGTTTCGGTTTCTGGATTTGTGCTAGACTAAGCTAAATAACCACTTTTCAGCTCCACCTTTAACCTTTCTACGGTATCATTACTATTTTGATTCCCTTTAGAATGCTTATTACAATCAATTTGATGTGGCCTTTTTGAGCTTTTTCGTTAGTGATGTGATGTGATTAGTGATGTGCAATGAATTGAGTACTTTTCGGATTGTTCTCGAGTTACAGTTGGCGAGTTGAATGTTTATTTCTGTATATTAGTAGGCAATTGTGCCGTCATTTCGACGCCAATAGACGTCGAGATGAAGTTGACAATTCTCTACAACACCTTTCTTTCCGGCTCCCCAATTTCAACGTCGCAATAAAACTTTCAATTTTCGCAGTACTCAACATCAACGCGTTACGTCTTCAACCCTTCAGCATCAGCATCAACTGGAACTACTACCGCCGCCATGACAAGTGTGTATCGTCGTCTGATAAGATCGTTTCGAGGCATCGACCATAAACGGCTACCACTACTACCGTCACTACACCCATATAGACGGTACTCGTTGGCCGTGGTTGCGGCAGCCGTCACTGCCGAGATTCAGCCGTTTCGCTCAATTATCACCGCCACCGCCGCTGCCGCTGTCGTTCCACAAACGATGGTGACTCGTGCTTCCAGACCTCAGCGTCATGTATCCTAGTTGACGCTGTCGGGTCACGTCATGCTGGGCTGTCAAAGCGGCACTAGAGCGTCCACTTCGTTCACAGTCGTTGTCTACCTTGCCACTACCTGTCCGACGACCGAGTCAACGGCTGTAATTTACAACGTTTCCAGTACACGGGAACGATGCTACCGAATGTGAACTATGGATATTTATCATCTGAGAAAGGGTAAAGGTTTCGGTATAGTCAGTAAAGATTCTTAAATTGCTGTGAAAAGAAGGACAACTTCCATCTCGAGTACCAGCCGAAACTGACTGACTGGGAGCTTTAAATTACGTTACCATATTCTAGTTCATTAGTGGGTTGTGCGAACTGTCAACATGTCACCAACATTCTTTGGTGATTTGGCGATCAGTTTATCAGTTTACATTCATGCAGTGGTAGCAAACATGACCGGAGGATGCCGGCGGGCTGTCGACACCGGAAGTTTGGGGGGCACTACAACGGCACCAGTGCATCCGAGCGTCGCGTCGTTCAACCTACATCTTCGACGTCGAGTGATCTTGCGGTCCGCATCATGAAGCTGGGACGTCGCAATTATCCGAGATCTCCGAACTCGTCGCCAGACCTCAACATCACGTTTCGACTAACAACACTTAAGCTGTGAATAACACCCAAATTTACTCCTCAAAATCTGTTATATAAATTTTATAGCTTAGGTTCTCGCTAGTGCCCGTGTCTGATAGAGAGATAGCTTACTCGTTTTGCGACAGTCTGCCTCTGAACCAACCAACGACAAGGAACATGACTGTTTCGCTGTTATAATATTGTTGTTATGTTATTGTATTTGACATTGACACTATTCGACATTGTCTTTCCTTAGACCTTTAGGATAAATTAATCTGTAAATAATGAAGTGTTAAGAAGACTTTAACCCTGTGATATATGTATATTATCCACCGGTGCTGTTATATTATTTCATGCCAAGGTTCAAGATCGTTGGACATTCCCTTTCCAATTGTATATTATTCTGATTGGCCCACTGATAACAACAAATCCTTCATTCATGCAAGATATTGACTGTCCTCGCAGTGTATATGTGCCACATTTTCGTGGATTCATATCGCGCGTTCATTAGCTTATTAATTATGACGCTAATTACCGGTGTCCGCTGTACTCGCTGATAGTTTTGTATAGACTATACTGTTTCATTCGTTGTAAATTTACTAAATCTCATTCACAATTGTGGGCGGGGGAGTGTGAAGTGTGCTGTAGTCAACAAACACGTCCTTGCCCCACCCTTCTCGGCATTTCGGCGTTCGCCATTGGTGTGTTAGTTGTGACGTCATACGCATTAGTTGCGGCTGCGATGTGCAGCGCTCTAAGTCAGGCAGTCGGTCAGCAGTAGTCGGTTGGGAAGGTTAGTCAGCAGCAGCACTTGCGACATTGAGATTAGCTGGGTCAGCAGCAATTAGATAGGAAGCCTTGGGTTGAGCGTTAGCTACAGTGTGTATCGTTAGCGTCGTTAGCCTTGCAGGCTACTGTTGCCGCCGATTGTTGTCATGAATAAATGTATATTTATACTATTGTCTGGTCATTTCCCTTTAGGGTCGATCGGCCGCCCTCTGCGCAAAGCGAGTAGCTCCTACCCCTTGAGTGCCCCACCGTGATGGAGTAGTAGGCCTATACCCCCCGCATCTATCTCATCACAAAACCATCAATAAAACTTCAAAAAATACGGAGAACTGGACGTCACCGTTTCGTCTTACCGCAGTGCCTTGTCCGCAATTGGTGCACAGTTCGTATAATGCAGCAGGGGCAGGCGGAAGGAGCGTCTACAACCCTGGACCCGCGTGTTTTCACATACTTATACTCGTGTAATACAAAAGCTATGTCAAAGAATAGGCCTATGAGTTCATGGCATGGCCAAAGATGCTGTCGGCCATCTAGCCACATATGTTTTGATATCTACATAAGCTGTATTAACATTGTTACTATAGCGCACGAATATGGAGGATAGATAGATATTACGTTGTTTAGTTAGGCGTCTATAGTTCATATAGTGCAGCAGCGAAAGAGGTGTGGTTCTCTAGACGTGGGATGATAGATGAGGAATTTACGCAGCACAGCGTGTAGCTGTTGCTTGACTCCTTGTAAGGAAACGCTAATCGTTCTAGGCCAACCCACGAAGCCCAGGAGTCAGCTGCTGAGCTGACGGCTTCGTGTTGGGGGTATAAAAATGACGTCACACAGCTGGCATCCACATTCGAGCATAAGACGCAGAACTGAACACATCGTAACACATTATGTAATATATCGTTGCTTGCTTGACTCGCGCGTTTGACGTAAACTCTCCTCCAATGTGGTGGAGAATTCGTAAAATCCCACGGTGTGAATGTTGCGACCAAACAATAACTTATTCGATCGCCCGCCCGATCTCTTCATCAACAACAGACGTATTCGTTCCAGACTTACAGCCGCCGTCACCGATCAGACAGTGCAATAGTACGCAAAGCAGCTGTGTGTCTGCAAAATATTCGACCAGTTGCCGCACTACACACGTAACAGCATCGGCGTGCTCGGCAGGTCGCATCATAAAATTTAATGCGAGGTGATAAGCCCCTCAGCAGTCGGACATATAAGTTATCGCGCGTCGTTCGTGTTTGGTAGACTACTGTTACGTCTAGACTACAGCTACAACATGGCGTCAACACGTGAGTATCAGTGCTGGACCGTCAATGAGCGCTGAGCATACTGTCTGAGAAGACGGGAGAGAACCAGTGCCGATGACGGCGTGATCGAGTTGCTTTGAGGTGCCACCGTTAAAGTCGATTGACTGGTAAAGAGTAGGCTAGGTTTCAATGGCGTGGGCGATGAAATCAGTGTAATTCCGACACGTAGGCCACAGTTCTTCGCAACACATCAGCTACCACGATTATCGCACCGTCGACTCAGCTCGACGCACCCATTTTGGTCTATACACGGATTTGCAGGCGTGGATGACGCCGTAGAAGAACCGTGTGCGGTCAGCCGTAATTACCTTTATTCACCCGTGGGGAAGGGGTACAGAGACCATTTGTTTCCTGTTTCGCGGCAAGTGTGACGCAGAGCACTGAAACAGGTTGGTCAAGGCGCGGTGAATGTATGAGATGATGATGATGTGTGACTGGCGAGCTGTTGGAATCAGGTTTTCAACCCACATACAAACCAGTACGTCTTTGACCCGACGTGGATCGTTGCTACATGGTCAGCACATGATTGATGACAAGCGTCACTAATTACCGGTACTGCCGTCGTGTTTAACTTGTCAACGATAGATTGTGATAATGGTCGCTTCACGAATAGGCTTACCGGGGTCCGCTGTACTCGCTGATAGTTTTGTATAGACTATATTGTTTATTTCGTTATAAATTTACTTAATCTCATTCACAATTGTGGGCGGGGTGTGTGTGCACACGCGTCCTTGTCCCTCCTCTCGACATTTCGGCGCTCGCCATTGGTGTGGCAGCGCTCTAAGTCAGTGAGTCGGTACGCAGTAGTCGGCTGGGAAGGTTAGTCAGCAAGAGTTAGTTGGGATATTGAGGTTAGCTGGGTCAGCAGCAATTAGATAGGAAGCCTTGGGTTGAGCGTTAGCTAAGGGGTGAATCGTTATAGCGTCGTTAAACATTGCAGGCTACTGTTGCCGCCGATTGTTGTCATTAATAAATGTATATTTATACTACTCGTCTGGTCTTCCTCTCAAGGGTCGATTGACCGCCCTCTTCGCAAAGCGAGTAGCTCCTACCTCTTGAGTTCCCCACCGCGATGGAGTAGTAGGCCTATAGCCCTAAATCTATCTCTCATCACAAAATCATCAATAAAACTTCAAAAATACGTAGAACTGGACGTCAAGCGCTGCAGGTTTACAACGGGAACAGAGCGCTGCTGCACGTCTTATGATAGAAACCAAGAACGACACATAATAGAGAATACAGATCAGCAGCTGAACGTTTCATTCGTCTGTAATTATTATTACTTTAGAATTATAAATTAATGTATGAATATGTTTTATTTTCAGCAAACATAATCATCACCGTGGTAACAACAACAACGGAATACTGGGTAGAAGAGGATGTGCTGTATAGCCGATTGTAGCTGATTGGTTACTCAGCTGCGTCGTGCGAGTAGCAAGCAAAGCAGCTGTCGCTGTAGCTGCTGGTTGAGGCAACAGTTGGGTGTTGGCAATTGTTGCGTGAAGACCGGTTTCTTGAATATTACATTGTGAAAGAGCTTTGGTGTCTTTGTGTTGTAATAACCGCCTTTACGTCAGATGGATGGTAAGTTTACTACTAACCAATATTATATTGCGAGATACTCGTGTTTTCATTGTCTTGTAATGCACCGTCGTTTTCATATTGGACGAGGAATTGCAATGAATCTTGCTCCGATTCTTCGATAACTAATACAAAGAAAAAAACGTCTCATGTGTTTACAGCATTGATGGATGGAGATGTTCATATGCCCATGTCAAACGACGACGACAACGACGATGACGGATATGACTATCAGTATGACGACAGCAGTGACATTATGCTCAATATGCACTGCATTTCGTATTGTGTGACAGCGTTTGTCTGTGTCTTCAACAGCTGCCACACACAAAAAAACAAACTGTCTCTAAAACTAATATGGTTTACAGCGAACACAATGGACGAAAACGTGTGGATAGGGTACGGTGATGGTGACGAAGAGCACGATAAAGATGTGCAGTATAGTTAGTGTAGGAGGATCAGATTGTGCAGACGCTGAGCTATATTGGGTTCCTCGAAAGGTTCTTAGTACAGAATTGTGTAGTAGTGTAGACAGCTAGCAGGGCAAGCTAGAGGCAAGAAGAGGCTAGAATAGCAAGGCTTGTGGGCTACATATTTCTGTGGATAGCGAAATGGCTTGGCAGCATTTGCTGTAGCCTAGTCTGACGTCACAGAGTCTTCCTCTCAAGGGTCGATTGACCGCCCTCTGTGCAAAGCGAGTAGCTCCTACCTCTTGAGTGCTCCACCGCGATGGACTAGTAGGCCTATATCCCCCAAATCTATCTCTCATCACAAAACCATCAATAAAACTTCAAAAAATACGGAGAACTGGACGTCACCAGTTCGTCTTACCGCAGTGCCTTGTCTGCGGTTGGTGCACAGTTGGTACAATGCAGCAGGGACAGACGGAAGGAGCGTCTGCAACTCTGGACCCGCGTGTTTTCGCATACTTATACTCGTGTAATACAAAAGCTATGTCAAAGAATAGGCCTATAAGTTCATGGCATGGCCAAAGCTGCTGTCGGCCATCTAGGCCACATATGTTTTGATATCTACATAAACTGTATTAACGTTGTTACTATAGCGCACGAATATGGACGATAGCTAGATATTACGTTGTTTAGTTAGGCGTCTATAGTTCATCTAGTGCAGCCGGGAAAGAGGTATGGTCTTTAGACGTGGGACGATAAATGAGGAATTTACGCAGCATAGGACTCTAAGCAGAATAGAGTAGTTATTTTTGAAAGAAAATAAATGTTAGGCTAAATTTTAGACTGGACTATAAAAACTACGTATAGTGAGTCGTTCGCACAATCTCTGACATAGAGGGATTGAATCGCGGCAGGAGGTCGAAGGTACCGCCCTGGTGGACCAATGGCATTGGGGCCAAGGGCCGGAGACCCCTGTCAAGGGTGAGACCCAGCGCCAATGTAGATTTTGGGATGGAGGGATTTTAGATTATTGTTAGTTAGATAGGAGTATAAATGCCGGCCATCTCTAGCCAATAATAGCCCTCGGTCTCAGGCCAAGCGCTTAGGCAGAGGAATCATGGCTGTAGGCCAGAGGACAGTCGGCTCTCTGGCTGTACTAAGCCCGACTTGTTCAATCGTCACATTGAGCAATATATAGTTCTTATATATTCGAGCCGAATTCGTACCGTTATTGATTACAAGAGAGACTGAAGTTTCAGATGTCCCATCACTATTTTTTCCCAGTGTGATATACGATTAACACCAGCTTATTACTTGAATACTAGTGAGTGGACATACAAAATTATCGGATCGAACTAAGTAAGGAAGTAACATTTTCCTTCAGTCTCTCTATCTTTCTTTTTCTTTTCTACCGCGCGAGGCCTTAACATTTAGTTACGGAGATTAATTTTTAAGAGTTAGATGTCAAGATGACATTAAAGATTGGCGCTGCACATTACGCTCCTTTTAAATAATTCGAGCTACGTCGGTAATGAGGTATTTTTCTGATTGGTTTATAATGATCGATAGTCGGTTTTGTATAATATCATTTGATATTGTACAGACCCTTGCAATGGCGCGACTTCCTTGATAAGGTACAGGGAACGCGCGAGCTGTATGAACAATGGATTTTTACAGATTTATACTAAATCACCATCTTATTGCAATTTATACACAGTTTTCCGCCATCGCGCGGTCTTTTTCTCTATTTTTTTGCCCTGCTTTGTGATGGCTTGACTTCTTTAAAATATAAAAATGAATAAACAAATACAAAATGTATGCAGACTTTAGTACATTTTCAAGGAATGTTTTTGAATGAGGTTCTCATTTATTTTCGGATGCGTGCATGTCACACATAACCTTTTTGGGTTTGAGCTAACCTATGTGTGATTTATATTTCAGTGTGAGGTGACATCAACAGCACATGGTGCTGATATACTGTTATTAATCTGTTCCATCACTGCTTTTGGATCGGTTCACTTAGCCGTAAACGCATTTCTTCTATTGAAATTATAAAGGTCATGTTCTGACAGTTGCGTTCAAGCTAAAATTAAACTCCTTGTGTAAGCGATTTTACTAAATTTACTACATTTCTCAATTGAAAGTAAAGTAAATAAAACAGAAAAAGTATGCAGACTATATTTATTTATTTCGCATGTTACAGAAGCAATGCTAACCTATTCTGTCTACGTATGCTACATTAAGCTGTACATTCAGTTTTTGAGTCTACGTTAAACTCTCCTATCGTATCGTATTTTTATTCCGTGCAGTGTTATTTTAATCTCACGAAGTTATGTCTAACCCTTGCACGAACCTGCTTTCAGAACTGTATATAGGCCTACTATTGTGAGTTTATTGACAACATGATACATCCTTCCTACTGATAACTTCAAATTGACTTTATTTTTATTTCGATCGACATAACTTTTGTAATTGACACGTTTTCACAAATTATATCAAACTTTTATTATTTTATTTTCTTTGATTCACGAAATAATGTTATCATTTTGAAAATAGATCTTAGTTTCATTGCCTCTATAATTGCCTATGTTTCTGAAAAGACGATTATAGGTCATGGGATTGCTGCGTGGGCCAGGATGCTGCAGGCTGGCGCGCGGCAGTGAGCCGGTATTATTATTTTTAGACTCCACGGTAGCCATGCAGGCTTGGCAGCCTTTCTCATCGACATTGGACTAGTGATGTTTTGTAGATAATTAATTAATCAGTCCGATGTTTATTTCAGACTTCGGACTGAGATAATATAATTTTCTTCCGCGAACTTTTCATTTGTTTTCGGTTCCCCAATTTTATATGAATCTGAGTCTTCATCATGAGTCGATGACTGCCACTCAGAGTCGTTCTTCGTTCGTCTTCGCCGCGGTTCCCTGTGCTACGAGGGTCGATGTGCATCAGCTGTAGCCGCCGTCACTACCGCTTCCGACCTTCGGCGCGTTCCTACATCGTTCCAGTTGGCGATTACCGTCTTCGACGCCGTTGTCGCAAGGGGTGACACCGGACATCATTTGGCTTGGGACATCAGCGCCGTCAGCGTCGCCGTCACGACCTCATGGGCGACAACCGCCGACCCATATTATTCGACGACGTTGGTTCGTACAACGTTGGCTCGCACCTGGGTTGAACTGTCATCATCTCGCGTACACTGGATCACATGTAAGGACGAGTATGCCAATGCATAGCACGTGGCATTCGTGACAAGCGACGTTATTCGTGGCCGACAGTATGGAATGCGTTACGAACAGCACAATCTTGTCAACAGGCGGGGCATGGCTGAGAAACGCACTGCGACAAAGCTGCTTATCAGGGTCAGCAGTCAAAGGTGTATATAACGGCAATGGAGTACGTCAAGTGCTGTTTACCGTGACCTTGTGTGATGTGTGTCATGTCTCCAACACCTTCAAAAAACCACACAGTTGCTGATGTCAGTCCGGTCGCTATCGGCACTTCCGACCACCCAAGACTTCTTGAGATTCGGTTATTATCAACTAATTTAATGAGGCCTATGATAAGATTTAGGGGGAATGGTTAAGACGATATATGGGAGTCAGTACGGTTCCTAAACTGCTGGGAGAAGAAGGATAACTTCCGTCTCGAGTACCAGCTGAATCTGACTGACTCCGACACCCTTGTCAAAAGGATAAAATGACATTGAAGTTAGCCAGTGAATATTCCAGTTCATCACTGAGATGTGTGAGCCGTTAAAATGTCACCAACATTCCTCGGTGGTTGGGCAATCAATGTATCACTTTATATTTATGCTGTGGTGGCGAACATAACCGGATGATGACGACGGGCTTGAGACACCGGAGGTTGAGTCGTACATCAACGTCACCTGTGCGGCCGAGCATTGCGTCGTTCAACCTACATCTTCGACGTCGAGTCCGCATCACGAAGCTGGGACGTCGCGATTACCAGAGATATCCAAACTCGTCGCCAGATTTCAGCATCACGTTTCAGCCAACACAACACAAAAGCTGTAAATAACACCAAAATTTATCCCTCAAAATTTATTACAAAATTTTTATAACTTAAGTTCTCGCTAGTGCCCGTGTCTGGTAGCGAGATAGCCTAGCCGTTTTGCGATAGTCTGCCTCTGAACCAACCAACGACAAGGAACACGACTCTTTCACTGTTATAATATTATTGTAATGTTATTGTATTTGATATTGACAGTATCCGCGATTGTCTTTCCTTAGACCTTCACGATAAATTAATTTGTAAATAACGAACCGTTAATAAGACTTGAACCCTGTGATATACGTATATTATCTACCGGTGCTGTTAAATTTCTTTTATTCCAATGCTCCACATCGTCCAACATTCCCTTATAATTGTATATTATATTTATATGCCCACTAATTACGTCAAATTCTTCACTGTTGCAAGATATTTTTTACTGTTTTGTAATATTCCTTCTTTACTAACTTTTATCCAAAAATTGATTTTTGGACATTTTAAATTTATAAGATTATGAATATTAAAACTGAAAAATGTTTTTATAAAATTTAAAACCTTTATTCTATTGATTAGGCCTATTATCGACATCGTGTGTGTAGACCAACGTTTATTTGTCAAGCATTTTGTCACGATTTGGGGATCAGTAATCAAAATAAATCTCATCTTAACACTTATTTCTTCTGACATTTTCCACTGGGCAGGGAATTCGGCGACCAATTGCCCCAGATAAACTTCAATCACTTAAGTATCAACTATTACACACTGGCTGCGTGTTTTGTTCATCACAATTGTGATATATCTTGAAAATATACAAGAAAATGTGACACACTGTGTGACTGATTAAGCCTAGCCACCTTTCTTCAGTCCAGATACAGTCGTCAACAGAAACGATTGTTATGTCGCTATGGAGTGACTATTCGAGTCAACGACACTACTGGTTGTGCGTCGGATCAGCAATCGGAAGATTGCGGGTTCGAGGCCTGTTAAGTGGTGTGTATCACAATGTTGACAGGTAACCGCCTGGGGTAAACTGCCCGCTGTGACGGACAACTACTCCTTCCAACCGACAGTGTCAGATACTGATTGCCGTTCAGCATACCCGCCAGCCAGTGACATGATATCTTGGTCGCCTTAGGTACATATACTATTTGTCGTGTATAACATTATCAGATATAGCTTAGGTGGTCTACAAGACAATGTTGATACCGGTCAAATTTAAAAAAAACAAACAAAATTTAACGAAATACACTTAATAAAGATTTTATTCCCTTCGGACGGTAGACTTGACCTTTGACGGAATTATCGACTTATGTCTCCCCTCACCAAAATTTCTTGCACTAGTGGGGTGGTTTCATTTTTGCTCCTGGCGGTGGGAGAGTATTACCCGAGGAGGGAGGCCTACCAATGAGACTGCCTTCCCCTCCCCTTTGCGGCGTAGATATTGTTAGAGCAGCAGTCGCTGCTGCTGCTGTTGCTGCTGTCGCTATAGGCCTATAGTGTATATGCGTGTATCAAGGACTGCCACGGCAGTCGTCGTGTGGAGCTGACCTGGGTCAGATCCGGTCCCTTGTTTGACGAATAAAGATATAATCGTTCATCTACTTCATTGTTCCTGTGGACATCACGCACATCAACACCCGCGCAAGATGCACGACTCCCTATAGGGAAGCGCGAATCGTTCTAGGCCAACCCACGAAGCCCAGGAGTCAGCTGCTGAGCTGACGGCTTCGTGTTGGGGGTATAAAACTGACGTCACACAGCTGGCATCCCACATTCGAGCCTTAGATGCTGAACTGAACACATCGTCGTTTGATCGGTTATTATGTAATACATCGTTGCTTGCTTGACTCGCGCGTTTGTCCGTCTTCTACACACAACAACTAACCGGACAATCCGTCAACCAACATCGTCACAGGTTAGGCGTATACAGTTCATCTACTGCAGCCGGGTAGGAGGTGCGGTTCTCTAGACGTGGGATGATAGATAAGGAATTTACGCAGCATAGCGCGTAGCTGTTGCTCGACTCCTTGTAGGGAAACGTGAATCGTTCTAGGCCAACCCACGAAGCCCAGGAGTCAGCTGATGCGCTGACGCGTCGTGCTGGGGGTATAAAAAAGACGTCACACAGCTGACATCCCTCAGTCGTGCCTTTGACACTGAGCACATCGTGGACATTATTGATGTAATACGGTAGCGATGTGTCTAAATGGATTGATCGATTAATTTAATATATCGATGCTTATCTCGCGCGTTTGTCGTCATTAACTCTCCTCCAATGTGGTGGGGAATTCGAAAAAACCCTCGGTGTGAATGTCGCGACCAAACAATAACTTATTTGATCGCCCACCAACCCGATCTCTTCATCAACAACAGACATATTCGTTGCAGACTTACAGCCGCCGTCACCGATCAGACAGTGCAATAGTACGCACAGCAGCTGTGTGTCTACAAAATATTCGACCAGTTGCCATATTACATCAGTTTCTACACATCTAACAGCATCAGCACAGCGGGTCGCATCATCAAATTTAATGCGTGGTGATAAGCAGTCGTAGCGCCCCTTTGAGCCCCTGTGCAGTTGGATATATATCGCGTGACGTTCACAACGGGAACAGAGCGCTGCTGCAAGTCTTATGATAAAAACCAAGAACGACACATAATAGCGAATACAGATGAATGTTTCATTCGTCTGTAGTTATTACTATTGTTATTATTTTAGAGTTATAAATTAATGTATGAATGTGTTTTATTTTCAGCATATACAATCATCACCGTGGTAACGAACATCGAATACTGGATCGAAGAAGATGGTAAGTTTACTACTAACCGATATTATGTTGCGACATACTCGTGTTTTCATTGTCTTGTAATGCACCGTCGTTTTCATATTGGACGAGGAATTGCAATGAATCTTGCTCCGATGCTTCGATAACTAATACAAAGAAAAACGTCTCATGTGTTTACAGCATTGATGAATGGAACGAGGAAATATTAAAGACAGGAAATAGAACCCATTCTCTAGAAGATTTACATTCGACCCCAACTAGCGCGAGACGAGGCAGTACAGCGCGAACATTAAAAACTCCTATAAAAGCGTTAACAAGATCAATTTTGGATTTGCATCATCCCTCAGTACAAACGGAAAAGAATACCGACGTGGAAGACACGGAACCGGTTTTCGAAGATCCTCCAACAAATAGTTATCCATTACCGCCTTTAACGGATTATAGATTGACACCTCCTCCTGATAAACCACCTAATTATCCGTGGAGTCAACTTAGGGGACTGAATGATTTTTCTGAACATTTGGCGGAAGCTGCAGCTGCTCCGTAACCTGCTCTCGACGACTCATTTTCGGAAACTGAGAAGACTATCCTGATAAAGATAGAGCAATTAAAGGGACACCTCCTACGGTAGTTTACGAATTTGAACCGAATCCCCAAATATACCAATTAGGACCGGAAATCAGAAAAATTACACTTTATTCCTCATGTACCAAACCCACAGATTCAACCTGTAGTTCCGAATAATCCACCAATACAACAAAACGTCCAACCGATAGCGGGAACTCAGCTAGTGGAACAAACTGACGAAATGGCGGAATCTACAGTAATACCTCAACCGTTCTATGTGAAGTCAAAGGAGGACCCAGCTGCTGTTGCTGCTGTTATCCCTCCAGCCTCACCAAACCCGGATACTGACATGGATTTAAACGTCGCTGATGACGATGACACAACGGTACTGTACCGTGATGCAGCAAGCTCTTCATCAACCGCTGATGTCTGATACGGCAACCATTGTTGACACCGTCAACGTCGCCAATGAATCTGTCAGTCTGTCTGTTGTGTCGTACAAATCTGCACGGTTTCAACCAAGGCTCACATGCTGTTAGGGACCTAGTACTGAATATAAAACCTGTATGTATGTGTGTCTGTGACTAGCAGTCAGTCGACGTGTACGTTTTGTCGAGGTCAGATCCTTGCGTAATTTGAAGGTGTGAAATATTATTAAATGTAATATCATTGACCTCCTTACTCTCCCGTCTTCTACACACAACAACTAACCGGACAACCAGCACGTCATAAACTGACGAATCGGACAAGATGGACAAATCGGACAAGTACGCGTCTGCATCGGCACCGCCGTCCAGGTCCTCCTACCAACGTCCGACGAACCAAACGCGTACGGATACCAGACATGTATGCGCCGTAAGAATTCGACGGGGTCCACCCGGATCACGAATCGTGGCTTGTTCATTTCAAGAGATATGTCAGCTGCCGACCGCTTACGGAGAACCATCAGTTGGCCCTTTTCCCGTTGTTCCTAAAGGGCGCAGCGATTGACTGGTACGATACTCTACAGGCAGCGCAGAAACAATCAGTCGACGAGCTCCTGACGTTTTCGGGCATTTCTTTTGCCCGTCGCCGCTCGACCACGTGACGGTGTTCACGAGATTGCAGCGCCCGGGGAAAAAGTGCGAGACTACTTTTCCGCCATGCAGAAGCTGGCGAAGAGGATTCCAGGGATCGACGACGATCTGCTGAAGGGCATTCTCGTGCGGGGTCTGCAGCCGCAGATCA
>Ga0056129_1000147_pt1 | contig 14603 bp, 20 predicted proteins | sample WorMetLIZISLAND1_FD_71118 | JGI IMG/M metagenome (GOLD analysis project Ga0056129, IMG submission 71118) | Marine gutless worms symbiont microbial communities from Max Planck institute for Marine Microbiology, Germany - Olavius loisae LIZARD... ...
AATCGACCGAGAGAACGCCGTATGGACCATCCCTGCGGCACGGATGAAAACCCGGCGGGGTGCCCATCGGGTGCCGCTCACCAACGCCACCGTGAGCCTCCTGGAGGCGCTGCCGCGCCGTAGCGACAACCCCTACCTTTTCCCTACCTTTTCCCCGGCGCTCGTCACGGGCGCTCCCTGTCCGGCATGGCGTTGCTGCTGTTGATGCGCAGCCTAGGCTACGGAGCGAACGGCGATCGGGGCGACTACGTGCCGCACGGCTTCCGCGCTAGCTTCCGCGACTGGTCCGGGGAGGTTTCGAGCTTCCCGCGTGATGTGGCGGAAATGGCCCTGGCCCATGTCATCGAAAACAAGGTGGAGGCCGCCTACCGGCGCGGCGACCTGTTTGACAGGCGTCGCAAGATGATGCAGGAATGGGTAGACTACGTGAACAAATAACAAACTGGTGTGATCCCCTCAACACTTCTTCGACGCTCTTTTGCGAGCAGCCTCCATGTTCTGCCGGGATCATCACGATGTCCTCATTAGGCAGATCAACACTTTGCAGGTTCAGGCTACGCTCGGCGGTGCTCTCATGAGCTGTCAGGCGACCATCATAAAAGGCATCAGAAATAAACTGACAGAAAAATAGCTGAAAAGACAGCTTATCGCTTTACATCTGAGGGAAGATTACCGGGCTTCAAAGTGGGGGGAGCGTGGCGGTTTCGGAAGAGTGAAATAGATCGCTGGATCAGTGAACAAGAGAAAAACAAAGAGTATAAAGCATGACAGGAAACCAACAACGCGCTGCATTACAACGCAAAATCTGGCAAATCGCCAACGATGTCAGGGGTGCGGTCGATGGATGGGACTTTAAGCAGTACGTGCTTAGCACACTATTCTACCGATTTATTAGCGAAAATTTTACTAGCTATATTGAGGCAGATGACGACAGCATCAACTATGCCCAGCTGGCTGATAACGTCATCACACCAGAAATCAAAGACGATGCCATTAAAACCAAGGGTTACTTTATCTACCCAATCCAGCTATTCGTAAATGTTGCTAAAAATGCCAATAGCAACGAAAGCCTGAATACCGACCTCACCAAAATATTCGCCGAGATTGAAGCCTCTGCCAGAGGCTATCCTTCTGAAGGAGATATTAAAGGTCTGTTTGCAGATTTTGATACGACCAGCAATCGCCTTGGCAACACGGTGACAGCGAAGAATGCTCGTCTTACTGCCATTCTTAGCGGGGTTGCGGGCTTAGAATTTGGTGACTTTCATGGCAGTCAGATCGATTTGTTCGGTGATGCTTATGAATTTCTAATTTCTAACTATGCCGCGAATGCTGGTAAATCTGGTGGAGAATTTTTCACCCCTCAGCATGTATCCAAGCTAATTGCCCAACTCGCCATGCATAAGCAAACCAGCGTGAATAAGATTTATGACCCTGCTTGTGGATCTGGCTCATTGCTGCTGCAAGCTAAGAAGCATTTTGATGCCCATATCGTTGAAGAAGGATTCTTTGGGCAGGAGCTTAACCATACCACGTATAACTTGGCGCGGATGAATATGTTCTTGCACAACATCAATTACGACAAATTTGAGATCGAACTTGGCGACACACTCATCAACCCGCATTTCGGTGATGAAAAACCATTTGATGCGATTGTTTCTAATCCACCTTATTCGGTGAAATGGATTAGTTCAGATGATCCGACACTAATTAACGATGATCGCTTTGCTCCTGCAGGGGTGCTTGCGCCCAAATCAAAAGCAGACTTTGCTTTTGTGATGCATGCGCTCAGTTATCTATCCAGCAAAGGGCGTACGGCGATTGTTTGTTTCCCGGGGATTTTTTACCGTGGCGGTGCAGAACAGAAAATCCGCAAATATCTAGTGGATAACAACTATGTTGAAACCGTGATTTCACTCGCGCCAAACCTCTTTTACGGTACGAGCATCGCGGTGACCATTTTGGTGCTAGCGAAAAACAAACCCGATACCAACATCCAGTTTATTGATGCCAGTGGTGAAGATTTCTTCAAAAAAGAAACCAACAATAACGTGATGTACGATGATCATATTCAGAACATCATGGATATGTTTGATAGCAAGGAGAATGTTGAGCATGTAGCCCAGTCCGTGCCTTATGAAAAGATTGTGGCGAATGATTACAATCTATCAGTCAGCTCTTACGTGGAAGCCAAAGACACAAGAGAGGTGATTGATATCACCGAACTCAATGCAGAGATAAAAACCATCGTCGGTAAGATCGACCAACTGCGCAGCGACATTGATGCCATCACTGCGGAGATTGAGGCATGAGCGATTTGAGCTACATGGAAGAACTGCTGGGTGGCGCAGAAGTGGAATGGAAGCCTTTAGCTGAACTAGCTGAAGTTCGGAGTGGATGGGGATTCCCAAACGCCTATCAGGGACAAGAAAAAGGAACTTATCCATTCTATAAAGTAAGTGATATGAATATCGTTGGAAACGAAACAACAATGGATTCAGCCAATAATTATGTTAATGATGAAGTTGTGAAGAAGCTCGGAATTTCACCAGCACCTGCGGGAACTATAATTTTTCCCAAAATTGGTGCAGCAGTTGCTACAAATAAAGAACGTCTCCTGTCATCGCCATCTGCCTACGATCACAATGTGATGGGGTTAATACCTAGTAAAAATATTATTTCTCGGTTCCTATTTTATTGGATGCAGACAATAAATCTGAGCACATTGGCTAATGATTCAGGCGCTGTTCCATCAATTCGGAAGAGTACGGTGGAGGCTCATTTAATCCCCATTCCATACCCGGAAAATCCAGAAAAGTCACTTAAGATTCAGGCAGAGATAGTGCGGATTTTGGACGCATTTACCGCCCTTACCGCCGAGCTTACCGCCGAGCTTACCGCCCGTAGGAAACAATACAACTATTATCGTAATCAACTCCTCACTTTTGATGAGGGTAAAGTTAAGCATTTACCTATGGGGCAAGAAGATATCGGTGAGTTCATCCGTGGCGCTAGCTTGCAGAAGAAAGATTTTACTGAGACAGGTGTGGGCTGCATCCACTATGGTCAAATCTATACGCACTACGGCACATACGCCGATAAAACAAAAACGTTTGTTTCAGAGGAATTTGGAAAGAAAGCTCGCAAAGCCAAATCAGGCGATTTAGTTATAGCAACCACAAGTGAGAATGATGAAGATGTCTGTAAGGCTGTTGCTTGGCTAGGAAGTGAAGATATTGCAGTGAGCAGCGATGCTTGCATTTACAGGCATAATTTAAACCCGAAATACATTTCTTACTTCTTTCAAACAGAGAAATTCCAAAATCAAAAAAGGCAGTATATTACTGGTGCGAAAGTACGGCGCGTAAATGCCGGTAATTTGGCTAAGATATTAATCCCTGTACCTTCGTCAGAAGAGCAAGCCCGCATCGTCTCTATTCTTGACAAGTTCGATTCGCTGACGAACTCCATCAGCGAGGGTTTGCCGCGTGAAATTGAGCTGCGCCAGAAGCAGTATGAATATTACCGCGATTTACTGCTGAACTTCCCCAAACCAGAGGAGGTAGCAGCCTAAGATGACCAAGACTCTCACAGACATTGCCCAGCAATTGAGGAGCCCAGATAAAAAGGTGCGGCTGATCTACGCCTTTAATGGATCAGGTAAAACACGCCTCTCAAGGGAATTTAAAGAACTCATCGCCCCAAAAACGGAAGACGAAGAAACGGAAGATCGCAAGACAAAGGTTCTTTATTAGAACGCCTTTACCGAAGATTTGTTTTATTGGGATAATGATCTTGAGGGTGATATTGAACGGAAATTAAGAATCCAGACGAACAACTACACGCAGTGGGTACTGCAGGAACAAGGGCAGGATCAAAATTCTATTGCTCATTTTCAGCATTACACCAGCGATAAGCTCATCCCCTATTTCAGCGCAGATTTTTCAGAGGTTACTTTTTCTTTCGAACGCGGAAATGACGAAAGAACTGAGAACGTAAAAATTTACAAAGGTGAAGAAAGTAATTTTATATGGAGTATTTTCTATATCCTTCTGGAACTAATAATTAGCGTTTTGAATGTCCCAGAGGCCAGTGAACGCGAAACAGATAGATATGATCATCTAGAATATGTGTTTATTGATGATCCTGTCACATCACTGGATGAAAATCATCTGATTGAATTGGCGGTTAACATGGCAGGGTTAATTAAATTCAGTAAGTCTGACCTGCGTTTTATTATCACCACGCATAGCCCACTATTTTATAATGTGCTTTACGGAGAACTGCAGCAGAAGAGTGGTTATATTTTAAGTAAATTTGATGATGGAGGCTTTGCGCTTGAGGAGAAGAAAGGCGCTGCAAACAAAGCTTTTGCATACCATCCCTCCCGGTTGATTTTACGGCGCAGGTTGAGCGCTGGAGCGCCCCGCCGCCGAGATTGTAGGTGAAGGACACCAGCGCATCGAACTGGCCATCGCTCAACGGCACATTGATCAGACGCAGGACAGTACGCTCGGCAATGACAGCATCTCAGCGTAATCAACATAATATGATAACCCGGTACGAAAATCAGAGAGGTTGAGGCATGGCGCTAAACTTGGCGAATACTGTCGTTGAATTTTTACAACAGAACCTGGAGCAAAAATTTACAGCCCGGGAAATCGCCAATTAGATATTTGAAACCTATCCAGATGAATGCCGCCAAAAACAAAAGCGCTCCACTGCTACCGTGAACCCACTGGACAACGAAACCGCACTGTTACAGCAAATCGTTGCCGAAATTGGTTCCCAGCGCCCACGACTACAGAAGCGCCATCTGGAGGTTAAAATCACGGAAGGTCGCCCTCGGAAATATTACTTCACTGAATCGGCTGACAGTGCCGAGATCGACCACGCGGAGAGTCACGCAGCCTCACCGGCAACAAAGATCAATGGTTCCGTAGTCGTAGTCAAAGAGCACGATCTTTACCCGATCTTGTCTGAATTTCTTTGGTTAGAACTCGAAATTTATAGCAAACGCATTGATGAGAAGCGTTCCTGTAATTCTCGCAGCGCTGGGAGCAATAAATGGCTTTATCCTGATCTCGTTGGTATGAAAGACCTCAGCGAGGGCTGGCACCGTGAAATCAAAGATTGCGTTCAGCAATATGCTGACAAGAGAACCAAGCTCTTTTCATTCGAGGTTAAGATATTGATCAATCGCTCAAACGTGCGCGAAGTGTTTTTCCAAGCGGTGAGCAACTCCTCATGGGCTAATTTTGGGTATCTGGTTGCCAGAGAGATTGAAGGTGCTGACACATTAAAAGAACTCCGGATGCTCTCCAGCCTAAATGGTATTAGCTTTATCCGGCTCGACGCTGAGGACCCTTCGGAAAGTCAGATTATGATTCCAGCTAAGGAGCGCAGTGATATTGACTGGGATACGGCGAACAGGCTGATAGAAGAAAACAAGGACTTTCTGGAATATATCAAGTTAATCCGCCAATTTCACCAAACAGGTGAAATACGCCAATCCGATTGGGACATGAGCGCGGATCACGATTAATTCTTCTCCAGTGTCCCTGTAACTTTCAGGTTCTTGCTGCCGTATTCAAAGACGCCATGCCATTGTTCTTGCCCGAGGACCTCCTTGTGCTCGATCATCAGGGTAAAGCGGTCAATGCCGTACTGCTAGGATGTGGCGTAGTCTTTCAGCTCATACCAAGCCTTGCGGGCCAGTGTGGTGGCCATCTTTTTGATGGTGTATTCAAAGGCATCAAGCAGTGCTTGCAGCTCTAAAGAAGCTGCCTACCGACGCGGCGATCTGTTCGCCAAGCGGGCCCAGATGATGCAGGAGTGGGCGGATTTTTTAGATAAGATGGAGCGTAAAGGATCGCTCTGTCCGAAATTGGATAAGGGCTATTCGCAGATTCTCTAATCCGTTATGCCAAGCCTAGGGTAGCTCCCGAACCGGCGGCCTCCTTCACCCGCCCTGGCTTGGCCCCTCCCCCGTGAAGGTTCCAGAAGGGGGCTCACCAGGCAGTATTTTGATCCCATCCGATTGAAAGACCGGGAGTGGCCCACGTCTGAGTTCGAGGTTACACCTGAGCTTGTGGAAAGAATTCCCCACCAGGTAGCCGATATTTACGGGCAAATGCCGAATTTGGCAGATTGTGAATGGCACCTGGGAAAAATAATCAGTCGCATAGAAAAAATTTATAAGAGCCACGAGAACAGGAACATCGGGGCAGAAGATTTACTAGCCGGAAATTTCCCTCCCCTCCTGTTAAGTTATTTTTCCTCCCTCAATGGTTGGACCGAGTTTATGGGGCTGGTTCTGATGTCCGGTTTTTGTCCCTGCGCGCTGGCTGGTCTATCCCTTTCCGAGATATTGGAGTGGAATGCACCAGGACAGCAGGAAGAGGGGGAGGACATATATGAAAAATGGTGTGGCGGAAGGTACGCCGAAAATTTGAATCTGCCTGGGCATCCGACCGCAAAGTGGATACTGGAACAAGTATCCTGTGACGAAAACCCTGGGTTACTACGACTTGATGGCCTTACACTAAGCAGTAGAACACTGATTGAGCTCTACCTTCATATACTAGAAAGACCCGACGGGGGGATACCTAAACAACCCCATTGGGGGATCAATACCGCGCAGAAAAAATGGATTGAATATAGTGAAGCTAACATCCACAGACAGCTACTTAAACAGCTCCACAGAGGAATAAATCTCTTGCTTCCCAGATGGATTGAACATAGGGCTGCTAACGGCTGGAAGGTTCCAAAAGGAAAAAATGTCTTGCGTCTTCAACCAAGCAAATTTGTGCGATTTGCGAAGGAAATTAAGTTCGACATCCCTTGGCTGGGTTTCTCTGAAACGCATTTTCCGCACCTGCTGCCGGAGGAGTCAACCGGAAGACCCACATCGGCAACCGACACGGCCATCAGCGCTGACGCCTATCGTGCCTTGAAGGCCGAACGCGATGAACTAGAAAAATGCCTGGAGAACACCAAAAGCGAATTAGAGAAATTACGCAGTGAAAAGGGTGCCATCGAATCGGAGCGCGATTCTCCGTGGCCATGGGGCGACCACGAGACAAAACTCCTTCGGAAATTAACTGATGCTGCGCATGAGTGGTGGAGCACGTATGACCCTGAGAATATGTCTACCACAGGTCAATTAATCGTCCTCCGCGCCCAGTAGGCGCAATGAACTGCATCAATTAATCTGATCCTGGAAGCCTTAAAACGTAGCCATGTTTAAAAACGCCCAAGGAGGCGCAAACATGGCTACCGCAATCCTACGACTTCCCGCCGTCAAGGTCCGTACCGGGCTTTCCCGCAGCACGATCTATCTGCGTATTTCTGAAGGCCGCTTTCCGAAACCTGTCTCCCTCGGAGGCCGTGCCGTCGGCTGGGTCGAAGCGGAGGTGAATGACTGGCTGAACCAGCAGATCGAGGCCAGCCGCAAGGCTACGCGCTGAGGGGAGGCCAGGGCAATGACTGGAAACAGAGAGGGCCGTGCTGGCTGGCACCAGGCGACCCTCAAGACTTCTAAACGCATTAATAATTTTACCGGCCTTGCCGCCTGCATCAAAGCGGTAATCGTTACTTTGGCTCTGTGGGGCCTGTCCCCCGGTGCCGTGTCGGACCGGCCCACTCACCGGGGAGGGCTGCGCGATGAATGATGCGCTCTCCCAGTTCCACGATGCGATCCGAGCTGCCGGTCTGGAACCGCCCGTTCATATCAAGCCCGGCAAGTGGCACCGCTTCCCCGGCGTGGATAAATCCAACGGCAATACCGCCGGTCGGTGCAAGCTGTTCGATAATGGTCTTGGCGGTTGTTTCGGCGACTGGTCTTCCGGTCTCTCCGAGACCTGGCAGGTGAAGCGGGAGAAACCGCTTTCTCAGTCTGAACGGGCGGCATTCACGCGTCGCGTCGAAGAGACCCGGAAACACGCCGAAGCGGAATGCCAACAACAGTATGCCGATGCAGCCGCAAAGGCCGCGACGATCTGGAAGGAAGCCGAACCGGCGAACGATGGCCATCCCTATCTTGTTCGCAAGGAGATCAAGGCCAACGGAGCGAGATTGCATCAAGGCACACTGGTTATCCCGGTGCGGTCGGGTAGCGAGCTTCACTCCCTGCAATTCATCGCTGAAGATGGCAGCAAGCGGTTTCTCAACGGCGGGCGGATCAGTAGCGGCTATTTCAGTATCGGCGCTATCCGGTCGCGGTTGCTTTCAATGCGGGCAATCTAGCGCCGGTGGCCAAGGCCATGCATCACAAGCGGCCTGGCCTTCCCTTGATCATCTGCGCCGACGATGACGCAGACACCGAAGGCAATCCCGGCCTTACCAAGGCGAACCAGGTCGCGCTGGCTATCGGCGCGAAGGTAGCCGTTCCGAAGTTTGGAGATCGTCGCCCTATTGGCGCAACCGACTTCAACGACATGGCCGCGCTGCTTGGGCTTGAGGCGGTCGCCGGGGCCATCCGTCAAACCACGACATCGGACCAGGCAGACAATGATAGCTGGCTCGATCCGCTTCCCCTGACGGCTAGGATCGACCGGATCGACCCTGAACCTTATCCACTGGATGCGCCGCCAGACAGACTACGGGCCGCTGTCGAGGAAGTCTGCGCCTTCACCAAGGCGCACCGATACCGCTGGTGGCCTCCAGCGGCCTGGCAGCCCTGTCGTTGGCGGCACAGGCATGCCGATGCAAAGCGCGGGCAGAAAAGCTGCAAGGGCCGACCGGGCTGTTCCTGCTGACCGTCGCCGATTCCGGTGAACGTAAGTCAACCTGTGATGAATTTTTCATGCAGGCGATCTGGAAGTATGAAGCCGAACAAGCCGAAACTGCCAAGCCACTGATCAAGGATCACAAGGCGGCAATGGAAGCCTAGGAGGCGGAATACAGCGGCATCAAGACGAAAATCAGTCAGCTTACCAAGGCGGGAGAGATTCTACCCAGGAATGGAAAGTCGCCCTGCGCGATCTGGAGCATAAAAAACCGGAACCGCCACGGGTACCCCGGTTGATCTATAGCGACGCCACCCCGGAAGCCCTGAAATGGAGTCTGGCGAAAGATTGGCCATCCGGTGGCGTGGTGTCGAGTGAAGCCGGGCTGGTGTTCAGTGCGCATGGCATGAACAAGGATTCGGTCATGCGTAATCTAGCTACCCTGAATCAGCTGTGGGATGGGATGGACATTGCCACCGAGCGGCGCACCACCGAATCCTTTACGGTACGCGGCGCACGGCTAACTATCGCCTTGCAGGTCCAGGAAGCCACCCTGCGCAGTTTCCTTGACCGGACCGGCGGGCTGGCGCGGGGTACAGGCTTTCTCGCCCGCTTTCTGATCGCTTGGCCGGAATCGACCCAGGGTTACCGACCGTTTACCGATCCGCCGGAATCCTGGCCCGCTTTGGCAACGTTTAATCGACATATTGCCGGGATTCTCGAACAGGATGTTCCCATAGGTGAAAATGGGGCGCTGTCGCCCCCTATCCTTACCCTGGAAGCAGATACCAAGGTCGCCTGGGTAGGTTTTTATGACGCCATTGAACACGAACTGCGATCCGGCGGTGAACTCCACGATGTGCGCGACGTGGCCAGCAAAACCGCCGACAACACGGCCAGAATCGCCGCCTGGCACCTGCGCGAAGCCCGGCGTTTCTACGGCGAACTGGCGTTGCCGCAAGAACAGGCCAACGCGGCGCGGCTGGAGAGCTGGTTACTCGACTACTGCCGGAGAGAAAAGACAACCCACGTACCCCGGCGAGCTGTATAACAGAGCGTGACCCCCAGCCGCCTGCGCACTGGAGCCGCGCTGGATGGTGCCCTGACCGAATTGCTGGGACGCAGATAGAGTGCACTTGATTCAAGACGGCAAGCGCAAAGATATTCATATCAACCCGGCGTTTCTGAAAGGGGGCAGGCCATGACCCTTTCCGCATTGATCAAAAAAGGCGGACTTGCCGAGCGTATGGCTGCTACAGTTGCTACACAAGAAACTGATCAGCCGGTAACTGTAGCAACAGTAGAAACTGTAGCAGTAGCAAAGCAGCCGGAATCGATTTCCGCAGAGGATCGCCACTCGCCGGTCACAACCATGGCCGATGTCTGCCGGGGACTTGCCATCACACCCGTTGAGGTCAAGGAAGCACTGTCACCGGAAGACATCGCCGACTGACGCAAGGGCGCGATCAGCGGCGATACCCTGGCCGCATTCGCCCACTCACTGGTGCTGCGGCGGGAAAGGGATCAAGGCAAACGCCCCGCCCACTACACCGAGCAGGCCACCTGCGGCCCGATCTGGCTGTGGGTCTCTGGCGAGGTCCTGGGGTGCCCCTGGTGCTGGAACCGGGCAGCCGACAAGCCGATACCGCGCCCCTGCTCCATCCACTGCGGCGACTGCATCCACTTCGAGCGCATCGACCATCCGCACCTTGGGCACTGCACGAAAGGCGAGCCGGAAGCCATCGCCGAATTGTGGAACACGGACCGGCGCTATTGTGAATGCTTTTTGCCAAGACCACAGCAAACCCAAAACGACCAACCAAGGCCTGCAAGGGCCTAAAAAAAGCTGAATTTCCCACATGATTTCGACAAAAAACGATGGGGAGGCGTCATGGGCGGTATCGGTAGCGGACGCCAGCGGAACTGGTTCGCGGAAGGCTCGACTGACGATTACCTCACCATCGACGTGCGGCGCGCTGGAATCGGGAGGGCCTGCTCGCCCCGCATCAATCCTTCGTCTGGCAGTGGTCACGCCAGGGCAAGGTGCTAGGGGCCATTCGCGTACATACCGAACCGGGCCGGATGATCCTCACCTACCGCCACCGGGGCGAAGGCGAAGACTGGAAGGACGCAAGCTATTTCGTCGATCTCGACTGGACCGACTGCAACCTTGGCGGGAAACGGCCCTGGTTTCTTTGCCCCGTCCGTGGTTGTGGCCGGCGAGTGGCGATCCTCTACAGCGGTGGCATCTTCGCCTGCCGTCGCTGTTACCGCCTGACCTATCCCTGTCAGCGGGAAGTCGACTATAACCGGCTGGCGCGGCGGGCCAACAAACTCCGCGACAAGCTAGACTGGGAGCCGGGCTGTCTCAATGGCCCAGGCGGGAAACCCAAGGGGATGCACTGGCGCACGTTCGACCGGTTGACGGCCCAGCACGACGCCTTTGTTCAATGCGCAGTGGCGACGGTCGAGGCGCGTCACCCGGCCTCGATACCTATCCTCAGCCAGCTTGTAGGCTAGCTAGGCCTTCCCCCCCCCTAGGGGGAATCGTAAGGGAATGGTTCAGGGAGCCGCTGAGGGGCCTAGAGGGCCAAAGGAAAGGCTGCCCTTGTCCGACGCGGCGGTGCGGCCTTGCGGTGCGAAAGCCAGAACGAACGCGCGGGCGTCGAGCGCTTGGCCGTGCTCTGCTGCATAACCTCGAAGCGCCGAGCCACTCGAAGCACTCGATACCCTCCTCTCTCTTCGAGCGACGTCTTAAAGGTGGACCGAAAGGTGGGCTGCGGTCAAAACGTCATTTCTTTAAGCTTATAAACCAATTGGTTACAAAAATAATTGGCGGAGAGGGTGGGATTCGAACCCACGGTACGCTATTAACGTACACACACTTTCCAGGCGTGCTCCTTCAGCCACTCGGACACCTCTCCGGGAGATTGCGGGTCTTGGGGTCGGCATGATTACCAATTATGCGATGCCGAATAAAGCGGTTTCAGGCTGAAAAAGGATATATGAAGCCGCCTATCCATGTAAACCAGTGCCGGTACGAGAGGGGATTTGCCTGCGGTTGCCCCGAGTCATGACCCAGGCGTGGACGTCCGTTGGGCAACATCTGTTATCTTCGGCATACGAATCCATCGAGATGGGAGAAAACACGTGCGCAGTGTGGTCTACCCAGGGACCTTTGACCCGATCACCAACGGCCACACAGACTTGATCCGGCGTGCCGCCTCCCTATTTGATCGGGTGGTAGTGGCGGTGGCGGTGGATACAGGTAAGGACCCGGCGTTCGACATTGGGTGCCGAGTCGATCTTGTGGAGCAGGTGTTGGGGGGCATCCCCCACGTGGAGATTACACGCTTTTCCGGTCTCCTGGTTGCGTTCGCCCGTAAGCACGGGATCCCGGTGATCATCCGTGGGCTGCGCGCTGTTTCCGATTTCGAGTACGAATTCCTACTCGCAAACATGAACCGCCGCATGGCCCCGGACCTTGAGACCCTCTTTCTCACCCCCACGGAGCAGTACGGTTCTATCTCCTCGTCCCTGGTACGCGAGGTCGCCCGCCTGGGTGGAGACGTGTCGGCCTTCGTGGCCCCCGTCGTGCAGGCTGCATTACGGGAACGCTTCGGGTAGGCGATTTCTGCCCCATGACATACCATCTTCCGCCAATCGGCTAACATTTGCTGTGGCCTTCTATCGGAACCTACCGGAGGAGTATGATATGGCACTTTACATCACTGACGAGTGCATCAACTGTGACGTGTGCGAGCCGGAGTGCCCAAACGGCGCCATCTCTCAGGGAGAGGATCTCTACGAGATTGATTCCAGTCTCTGCACCGAGTGCGTAGGTCACTACGAGATTTCCCAGTGCGTCGAGGTCTGCCCCGTAGACTGTATCCTCAAAGACCCAGAGCATGAGGAGACCGAAGATCAGCTGCTGGAAAAATACCGGAAAATCGTCGACAAGACGGCTTGACCGATCCCATGCGCATTGCTTCACGAACTCGGTGGTGGAGCCTTTTTTTGCCGTCTGTACCCTGCTGTTGCTCACCGTCGGGATGTCCTGGGCAACGCACGGCCCACCCCAGGCAGCAATTGCCAGTGCCCACCCCCTGGCCACTGAAGCAGGATTCGAGATCCTGATGGCCGGGGGTAACGCCTTCGATGCGGCAGTGGCGGTCAGCGCTACATTAGCGGTGGTGGAGCCCTACGGCTCAGGACTGGGCGGTGGCGGCTTCTGGCTCTTGCATAGAGCCGAGGACGGACGCGAACTCATGCTCGATGGTCGCGAGCGGGCACCGCTAGCGGCCCACCGCGACATGTATCTGGACGCGGCTGGCAGCTTTGTGCCGGAGTGGTCCCTGAATGGCCCTCTGGCCGCCGGCATCCCGGGGGAACCGGCGGCTCTGGCCCACCTGGCGGAACACTATGGTCATCTCCCCCTGGCGCGGTTGCTCGCGCCGGCGATCCGTCTCGCCCGCGCCGGCTTTGCCGTGGACGAGCACTACCGGCGCTTTGCGCAGCAGCGGTTGGCGGTGCTCCTGCAATCCCCCGCCGCTGCCGAACAGTTCCTCCGGGACGGCGAGGTACCGCCGGTAGGGACCCTGATCACGCAGCCGGACTTGGCGGATACTCTGAAGCGTCTCGCAAGCGCGGGCCGAGAGGGTTTCTACGCCGGCCGTACCGCCCAATTGCTGATTGCCGGCGTACGCGCGGCCAACGGCATCTGGACCCCCGAGGATTTGGCGTCCTACCGGGTTGTGGAACGCGCCCCTATCGTTGGCCATTACCGTGGTTGGCGGGTGGTTAGTGCCGCGCCGCCGTCTTCCGGCGGCGTGCTCCTGGTACAGATGCTCAACATGCTCTCGCGCTTCGACCTAGCGACTCTTACGGACGCCGACCGGACTCACCTACTGGTAGAGGTCATGCGCCGCGCTTACCGCGACCGGGCTCTGTATCTGGGAGACCCGGATGTCTTCGCGGTTCCGGTCGAACGCCTCACTCATCCCTTCTATGCCGCCGGGTTGGTGCGGGACATCGACCCGGATCAAGCCACGCCCAGCCGGTCTGGGGCGGTGCGGATGCGGGGTACCGACACTACCCATTTTTCTATCCTGGACCGGGAGGGCAACCGGGTGGCCGCCACCCTTAGTATCAACTATCCTTTCGGGTCCGGGTTCGTGCCGCCAGGCACTGGCGTGCTGCTGAACGACGAGATGGACGACTTCTCCGCGCGGTCCGGCGTGCCCAATGCCTACGGGCTGGTCGGTGGCGAGGCCAATGCCATCGCTCCGGGAAAACGGATGCTTTCCAGTATGACGCCCACCTTCGTGGAGTCGGAGCGGGGTCTGGCTATCCTAGGCACCCCAGGGGGTAGCCGCATCATCACCATGATCCTCCGGGGTCTCCTCTCACTGGACGCCGGGGACCCACCTATGGACTGGGTTGCCAAGCCGAGATTCCATCATCAATACCTGCCGGACCGGATCCAGTACGAGCCGGGGGCTTTTAGTACCAGCGAGCGACGCCGCCTCGAAGCCAAGGGGCATCGCCTCCATGAGATCCGGGGTGGCTACGGCTGCATGCAGGTCATCTACTGGGATCGACTACAGAACCAAGTACGGGCGGTGAGCGATCCGCGGGGGGTCGGTAAAGCGGAAATACGCTGAATCCCAGTATTTCGTTTCGCCTTATAGGGAATCTGATGAATTATTTTTGCTTCTTCCAAAGTCGGGTAGTGGCTAATTTTGGGGTTTATACACATAAAGGCGCAACCTGCCATGACCGATGGTTGCGCTGTTATGTATATAAGACCCAACATCTTCCGCAGCGCATCATCTATTCCTTGTTGCCGGTATGCCCTTGCCTCCTCGCTTGTGC
>Ga0056129_1000152_pt1 | contig 14425 bp, 5 predicted proteins | sample WorMetLIZISLAND1_FD_71118 | JGI IMG/M metagenome (GOLD analysis project Ga0056129, IMG submission 71118) | Marine gutless worms symbiont microbial communities from Max Planck institute for Marine Microbiology, Germany - Olavius loisae LIZARD... ...
CCGATACGCAACGGACAGCGCCATGTGACCGAGATAGCGCGTATGTCACTGGACATCATCAAAGCTGCCAAGCGTTTCCACATCGCCTCGATGCCCCACGTCCGTCTCAGCCTTCGCATTGGAGCACACACTGGTAAGCCGGCAGTGTATTTTAACTATTTGTACGTCTAGGCTGATGAACTGAGACGCATAGTTTTAAATGCCACTATCGTCTCAGTGTTTGTCTACTCTAGACGGGTTGTTTTGAACGAATTGACGGATAGCACAACCACAGAAGTTTAATTCAGTTATAAAATTATCTTTCGTGCAAGTCGTATAATGAAAAATTATAATGGCTGCGCTGTACTGTAGAAACAACTTAGGTAGGCCTAAGCCTACATTTCAGTTTTCAGCCGGGTCGAGAACTGTCCAAGTATCAGTGATCCGTCGTCTTCATTTCCGGCGGCAGACTGTTCCATGCTAACGGACCAGCGACTGGAAAGCTTAGTGGTCCGAATCCAACAGTTCTGGTTCGCGGCATGATCAAGTCGCATTGACATGCCGATCGCAACTGGCGACGTATAGGCCTAGATACTGTCAAAACCGGAGTGATCATCGACACGAGGTACAGAGCGGCAAGTTGGTGAAGATAGTTGTACACTAGTAGACAGCAGACTGCATCAGGAGATCGTTCCAGACATCAATAAAATGTTGATTGATGTAATTCTTACGGATATTCAGTCTGACGCTGGGTTTATACAATTTCGTACTGTGACCGCTTACACTGTAGCCAGTAAACCCAAGTCAAAGTGCGACTAAATCAAAATCGACTAAAGCGATTTTCACGATCGATTTCTTGGGAACAAGCTACTATAGTAGCACTTAGCTAATGCATAAATCCAGTTAATAGTAATGTCGTTTATTTGATGTTTACACAGGTCCGGCGGTTGCGGGTGTCGTTGGCAACAAGATGCCACGCTACTGTCTGTTCGGCGACACAGTTAACACGGCGTCACGGATGCAGTCAAACGGCCTGCGTTAGTAGGCTAGTCGCATATTCGTTCCTTGAGACCTTCACTGCTGTTCATTACCTCCGATAACTTCACTTAAGTGTCTGTTGGTCTATGTGCAAAATATATCAAATAGTGGCAGCATGATTTGGATGAAACTGGGCATGCTTTCAGGTAGGCCTAATGTCCCTTACTAGAAGCGGTTAACTAACTGCGGCATCTTTTGCCAGGGAAGAGGTCTCCCAGAGTCAGATTTTTACCGATAGTTGTCCAAGGAGTGACGTTATTCATTCCATTTTATCCATTAATAGAGCAGAGCTACCAAATTTAACACAATAACACAACAATGCCAGGGATAGGTTCCTATAGGGGAAGGGGGGGGGGGGTAAGGGGCCAAACCCACCCTTTAACTCAAGAGAACGGAGCCCAATTTCCACACTCGCCATCTTCATGTTCCAACTCCAAGCGTTCAAGCTCTGTGGTCGAGCAAGGGTGACCACGGATGGACTACTGGACTGATCGGAGATCAGACGATACACGTAGTTAGGTTGACATTGACAATCGCTGCAGTCTATAGTGGCTGCGGCATGTGTTTGCATTATATCAGCATACCGGGTTCATGTCAGTGGTGCAATGAACGAAGCTCTTAATCGTCTCGGGGGCTTCCTGATGGAACACAGAGGCTGCATGTCCATCAAGGTAAACTATCGCAGTTTCACACTGCCGTGACGCCAAAACACGCTGCTTGCTATCCGGCTGCACCTTGCTGGAAATGCAGGCTTAGTTGTTAGTTCAATGCCTTGGTCTTGTTCAGTGTATTGGTCCTGAGGCTCGATGTCTTCCTGACCTTGTGCATGTCTCTAAACCTTCTTGTTTGTTGCTGTCCTTCCACCACTGTCGCCCATATTATTGCTCGTTTGTTATCAGTTCAGTTAACCCTTTGACGCCCACTGTTGCCATATGGGTACAGCTATAAAGCATCCTGTGCCAGACAGGTTAAAGCGCCAGAGTGCCCGGATGTCAATGGCTTAACCCGGTATATTGCACAGGATGCTTTATAGCTGTACCCATATGGCAACAGTGGGCATCAAAGGGTAATTCATATGCAAGTCTCACAGTTCACCGCAAACTTCAAAACTTCCCAGTAGTGACTACTTGACATTCTCAATTTGTTCTAACTTAAAACTGCGTTTAGGCAAAAATACTGCAGCTTTTATTGTGATCAGATAAAATATTAACCTGTCGTTCCAGAATAATGTCAGCGAATTGAAGAATATACGTTCCGAGGCATCATATCCGACCGAGACCTGCCACATAAAATTGCTGTTTTGTTGTTTAGGGGAAAGGCGTGATGGAGACCTACTGGCTACTGGACAGAGAACATCCGCGGTCGACTGCTAATACGTCACTTCAAGTCGGTCACAAGTAGAAGACAGTGCCACTAGGCTGTTTGAGACGGATTTACACGACCCATGGAAGGGATAGGCTTATAGTTCCCATGTAAGGCGATATAGTTGTAGATGGACGGTTAGTTGTTAGGCATGTATGGTATCCCACCGTATAGGCACCGTTGCCACGTATAAACAAATATTCGTTTAGGATGAATATTCCGGAAGAAAACTTGCTGTATCATTTTGGCGAATGATATCAAAATTGATCAGTATAGGCCTATGTTCTACAGTTAATAAAGAATTAGGCCTACGAGGTATAGCGTACGTATTAGGGGATCTTCCATCCTTTAGCACGCAAGAGTTGGTTAGGTATGTGTGATGTTCCGAGATCGATGATTATAAAGCGTTTTTCCCGGCGACTTAACTGAGTTTCAGAATGCTTACTACTTATAGGCCTAGGTGGATTAGAATAGATGTTATAGAGTTTGTTACTAGTTAAATTACGCCGAAGGTGTTGCCAGCAGTCCAATAAGTGTTTTTAATAGTCGAACAGTCGTAGAAACGCATTTTACACATTCGCTGTAGCTATGGTACTGTATTTCCGCGATCATGTACGTTTTTAGGTGGCGTCTACACTTGTCATGTGAGTACAACGTGCAATGCAATAGTGTTTAGTGTCCCACTCCACCATGGTTGCACTCGTCACATTATAGGTGATTTCGGAGACCATCTTGCAGCCAATCTCTTGACTGGTGCAAAACACCCAGTCTTCTCAATCTCAATCACTTCGGTGATACTGGTTTAGCCAATTACAGTTGTTGGACACTATCAATAAGTTTGTTTACAGACAATATTGCAACCACCAGCATCAACTACGCAGACAGTGAGTTCGTTCTCGGATGCAAACGTTGCTTTTATACGCACGCTGGAGTCGTCATTGTCATTTCCGTAGTGTGTGTTACCTAGTGGCACCTACTGACTTCATTACCGGCATTCTCATAACTTTTTCTCTCTTTTTCAATGTTCGTGATGTTTTTTTTAAAAATGTGGTTTTCTCTATATTTGTCTGTTTTTCTGCTGCGTTCTGTCAGCTGTGTTTTTACAATAAAGATTGGATTGGATTAGAGTTCTGCATCTGCTTGAGTGACGTTATGGTATTACTGCAGTAATAAATGAGAAACGCACAATTATAATTCATCCCGCTTGATGCTGTGGTGCTTGTTCAAATTCTTCTGTTGTACAACAGCAAAAAACTCCGAACATTTACACTGCATTACTCATGCTGTGAAGTCACAACGACTGTATCATGTCTGGCTACATAGAGCCTTCACTTGATAAAATCTTTGGATTGCTGCAGACGGTATATGCTACCCCGAGTTGTGCACAAATGTTTTTACAGTGTACAACTTGCTTCTGTAACGGAAATGATAAACAACGAATACAACGGACTGAATACATGCCACGACAAACTCAAAAGAACTCACAGTCACAATAGCACTATCAGAGACGTGAACTCACTACTGCGGCAGCATTACACCAGAGAAAAGAAAACAACAAAAAAGATTTTATTCTGGCTCAAGCACAAGGTCTACTACTTTGATTGTTGATATATTAAACTTATTACACTCAGCTGATCTACAAAGGCATGGCGAAGAAAAGAGGATTGTGGTTTTCTTCCACACTTCTGAAGAACACTGCCGCCACCACCAATGGTCTCAAAAATCTGACCCATAAACAACCCGGTCATGCTTATTATCAACAGTTCATCAAGCCGTTCTAATAACTAGTCACAGTTGTTCACAGCAGGATGCACGTCATGGCAGCAACTTCAGCAAAAATACAAATGTCTGTAATGTATTAATAATATTGATCAGTGGTCTGCATAAAAACTTAACTACCCAAAGTTTGACACAGCAACAACACGAACATACACAACCTGAGGCAATACTGGTAAAAAGATGTAAAAAAAGACTGCAGGTGGTTGATGCGCGTTTGATAATTTCTCACATCTTCTTTTTACTTTCATGCGACTATTATGCTACAGTTCACCACGGTGAACTTCAGTAGAGTGAATGTTTTGTCTGAGTGCCAGGTAAGTAGTCCACATGGACAGGTATACAGGTAATCCAAACAGGTGAGCTATTGTGAGTGGATTCTCTCACGGCAGGTAGCAGAGCTCTCGTCTCTGTTTCAGTGTCGTCAGTCAACAGTGAACACAGACTCACTATCACGCCCAGTGAACTTCATCTCTCGTTCAGCCTACTCATTACCATTACCGCTCTGCCCCTTTGGAGAACTGGAGGAAACCATCAGGATGCCCTCACACTATGTGGATGAAGCAATCCAGCAAGACCTGAAATCCAACAACCTCTCCGTGAAAGAAGCAATCGTCATGGCTCAGAACCGTCCACTCTGGAGACTGATGTCTACTTTCGGCGCTATGCCCTGCTAGTGGTGCATGCCATGAAAGAATAAGAAGATAGGTCAAAGGCTTTATTAACCTCAACAGCTGATTACATGTCAAACTGGTTTACCAAGCAAAGACAATTCACCGATGGACCTACTACTGACGAGGTGTGACCTATGGTAATGCCACTGACTAAGAAGACCAAGGCCCTACCCCTAAGCAACAAGGCCAACCATATGTCCTGTGAAGCATGATGATACCTCAGCCATCCCTGATGGACATCAGTGAGAACAGAATCAGCCCAATCTGCAGAAAAACTGGAGAAATAAGCTTGAAAAATAAAAGCCAATGGAAAGAAACAGACAACATTGCAGCATCATTAGCTGGTTAGTTCTGTTATGTTGCTAAATTAGATTCAACAAGAATATAAGTCACAATATTCAGACCAACGTTTGCACTCAAAATTCCTCAACCGGAGACGGAATGAATTAGCATGCAAACCAGCAAACTACGTCTCCACAAATGTAAACAGCATCGTACCGTCAATGTCTAAGATAAAATCTGTACAAAATGTTATATTAACTGTAATAATTCTTAATTACAGGATCTTAATTGTAAACATATTCAAAATTTGAAGAAAAAAACATTCGTATTGGCACCATTGGTAATGCAGTTGATAAAAACAATGCCATCTTTAGAGTGAAAAAACAACAACTCGTAAAACTTTGTTCCCAGGTGATCAGCTGAAAATACACATCACATCACGCACTGATGCCAGTTTCATGGCTACTATTAACCTGTCCAACTCTTATTACTCTCCAGCTCTTATCATCAAGTGCAACAGATGTGCTCACTTTAACCCTAACGTCAGAGTGCCTGGATGTCAAAAATTACAAATGACGGCTTCACCCAGTCTGGCACAGGATGCTTTATAGCAGTAACCATATGGAAACAGTGAGTGTCAAAGGGTTGTAATAACAACTTTGTGCCAAGTTTTGTATGTTTAGGTATGACACCTTCTCGTACGTCGATTCACCCAATCACCGCCATTTTTACAGTAAAAGTAACAACGACGCAGAATCACCACGTCACAACGCCGAGACGATCATGCCGTCATCAACATGGAATCAGAAAGCTTCGGACAGAACTGCAACTGTGAAGCAACTGCGTAGAATGGTTAACAAGTAAAGGTTGGAATGTCACTTGTTCAAACTCAGTGTGTGCAACACTCTATGACTCGACGTCATCGGCTGGCGTGGTCGTCTCTATAGCAACGGTAGCAGGAGCCAGCTCAGCAGCAGCAGCAGCATTGAAGACAAGTGACCCAGCCAGTGCAGTGGTGCTAGTGGTGTCATCATGGACACTAGCAGCTGTCAGCTCCAGACCCTCGTACGTTGACGTCGACGAACCAGCGACGACGACACTATTTTCAACAACACAGCAATAATGATAGCAATTACTGCAAGCCAAGAACAATGAAATGGGGATCCCAAAGCGAACAAATATCAGAGTATTGTTTTGATAGTCAGTCAGTTGGCATCCAAACTGGAGATTTCACTCTCGACATCTGTCATCATGGCAAATTTGTGCGTGATAAAATTCAACGGCACAGCGTCGATAATGACTGCAAGTAACCATGACAGCCTGACAGGCTTTACAGTTCACATGCCATGACAGTCACTGCCATGTCACTGCAAGTTCTAGTTTTAACATATCTGTGTGTCGGTAATCGATCCAAATTCAGATCATTTCTGAATAGCAGTAATTTATGGTAATCATTAAATGTTGAGACGGGCCAAAAACTGGCTTGCCACAGTTAGTGTCAGTATCACATACAGTCAGCAGCTATTAATTAGCAATCTATTTATTTGTTTATTTTACTGACATAATAAAATTTTTAGGCGTCGAATTTTTTGTTATATCATGATCGTTCAATACCATATAAATATAGCACAGGTCAGACTAAAATTAGTCAGTTAATCAACTTGTAATGTGATCAGTGTCCAAGCGATTGGACAGAATGAGCAGTGACCATTACTGTGTATTACGTCTGAATGTCAATCAGCTACTCGTACACCTATAAACCTGACAGCAAGTTATGACTAGTACACACTTTGTTGTATTGTCCGGTAGCAGCTGGTCAGTGTCAAGCTGCTCAGTAAATACAGCATCATTGTTACTGGCGGCGTTGCTCTCCGCCTTCATGAGCTCCGACATTGACAGCGTCGGCTCTTTCTGGCGAAGCAGTGATCGTAGCTTCTGCTTCAGAAGGTGAGTTTCATCCTTCATCTGTGCACTAGAACATCAACACCACCACGGGTCATACCAACTGAACAGAGACATCTAGACTCACATACAGAACAGGAGCGTTGTAGAATAAGCCCACCTCGTTTCCTGGCCGAGTGTCGTAAGAAGCAACTAATCCAGGGTGGTTTTGTTGCGCTGTATTTTGCGTTGTTTGCTTTTTCTGGGTTGTGTTTAGTTTATGTATTGTCTGTATTTTTAATTCAACTTCTATCCTGTATTTTCCAGCGTGAACCAATGTGAATGTCACTCTATAGCCTAATTGTGCTGATGTGCTGTTAAGAATCTACTCACTACTCACTCACCATATGTGGCAGGTGTAAAGAATCAACAAATCATCATCATCATCATCATCATCTGTGAGATAAACTGACAAACACTGACAGCTGAGCCTGTAGCTCCATGACGACCGCCTCCAGCTCAGTTCGTTCCTGCTTGCGTTCGGCGTCCGTCAGCTGCAGAGACTGAGAGACGCGAGCGTGTTGAGTCTGAACTTCCGTGAGTTGAGACTCACGCACTCTCAACAGCTCCTCAACGTAGTTCTACACATGATAAACCACCAAAACACAAACAAACATTAGTGCTGCGATGATCTTAAAATCCAAATCGAAAATCGCAATTTTTGTCACAATCAGCCAAGATTGTAATCACAATCTTTGCAAGTCACTCACTGTTACGATGTACTGCTGCAGCAGTTACAAAATAAGCTCCAAGCGGGACTGCTGGTTGACTCCTCATAACACCGTAGCATTGAAGGTCATGTTACGCCAATGAGGACGAATATCAAAAATCTGTCTCGACAAAAATTAGACATTGTGTAGGAGTATAATAATATGCCATTAGTCGTTTGATTGTATGCATACCGGGGGAGAAGATAAACTTTGAAATCGGCCATTTTCGCAACTTTTGGACTTCTGTGACCTTGACCTTGGATCGAGGCATATGGCATACTGTCGTGTATCACTCATCGACCTCTATCTACTTACCATTTTTTGTTCAAATCGGAAAAACTTTTTGTGGATGGACAGACAATGAGACTGCCAGTATTAGGTCGACTTGGAGGAGTTGACTTAACTATATTCAACAAAGCAGCAAAAACCGAAAGCCAGTAATTTCTGTGACAAGAAGCAACAACAGCATAAGGCATGATAAAGTACTGTTAAAGGTGACAGCTATCACGCACACACTTCATAGTTGGCAATATTTTGAAGACAGTGCAAGACAATAAGAGTCCACTATCAGCCACCATGCAGCCAGAATGCACTTGGTACAAATGACATGACACACTGTAATAGCTCAGCTGTTTGTTTTATGACAGGTGCAAAACTGAACGAACAGGTGAAAAGTCATCAGATGAGTACGATGTCTGTGAAAGCATTTTAATATTACGGGCCGTCATACTTCGGGCCAACTCAGAGCCAATCACGGCCCAGAGCAAGACTCAGGCCGGCAGTCTGCCTGGCCAGATGCTCACCTCTGATCAGTAACTGGCGATCACCTGATATTGATGATTGGTCACCTGTATACTGATGACTGGTCACCTGTATATTGATTGGTCACCTGTATACTGATGACTGGTCACCTGTACAGCCGGCAAAATGTCCCTCACCTTCTGTTCGTTGATGACTTTACAATGCTTTTCCAGCTGGTCGTATTTCGTCTTCCAAAACTCCACACCAAGCTGTTCACTGTCCACCTCACCAACGTTCTCAGGTGGCGCAGCAACGCTTGATGTGCTGTGTCACACAGTTGTTATGATTTATAAACAACTTATTGTCAAAATTCACATTTTCAATTTATTTCACAGAGTTGTCACAAACTTTAAATACAAACGCAGAAATACAGTCCAGCTGACGGACAGAAAACACACGACGTTCATCGTTAAGTCATTATTATTATTTTCAAAACAGCTGCATGACATAGCTTGTTTTGGAGTTTCGGCAAAATGAAAACCATTTACTACCAGCATGAAGAATAGAAATAACACACAGTGCAACAGTATAATAAAAATTTTAATAACATATTATAATTAATAAGTGGCAGGTAACAGCAGGAAATAATGTGAGTCATTTGATACAAACCTTTGATCAAACTTGAGATACGGAGTAAAGTCAATGGCTGGTGTAGCTGGATAATCCAGATATATACTTCTGAGATCAAAGCTACAAACGCGATGAATCACTGTTACACTGAGTAACATCAGTAGTTATCATGTCAGCATCACATGCCTGATGGGTAACAGCCATAATAAAACGGAAACCAGTCAGTATGAGTCTCAGGTTATCTGTTAATACATTCCAGGTTTATGACATCCTTTAATTTACTCTAATTTCCAGTTAATCTTCTGCAGCCTTACGCACACGATTTCTTGTTTTGTAAGACATCATCTACATTTGAATTTTTCTCCTTCCAAACAATTTGATGCGAGTCAATGGCAGAAACAAAATCTACCACAGTCTTTAGAACATACGAGCTGCACTGAACCTGAAGTCAAGAGAGTTTAGTCCAAGCAGGAGATCTGGAAGCATCGATATATCATCGGACAACATCATAGAACCTTCATCATAGTATGTTCTAACACACACAAATAAATGCATTGATAACCAGCAAAATAACAATGCTCCTAAGATGAGGCTAAGGCTACTATACTATGGCTGAATACTAACACGTTAATTTAAGACATGAAACTTTTTTAATCATGATAGAGAAAAGTTTTACTCACTATTTTAACACTGCATACCAAAAAAAATTTATTATTTCAGCATTTTTACTTTGGAAAGGCTAAAATGTAATTCCACGTCATCAGAGGATCAAATCAAACTTTAGGCAGCATGTCATAAGAATGATTCCTTTGCTGCAAGAAAATTTTATGCTGCTATAGGTATGCAGTCAGCAGTTATGCAGATAAAGACTATGCATAGCCAACGTCTCGAAAATGGCTGGATCATGTCGCCTCATCGTGCTCACTGCTTATGTTTCTTAAATCTCATGCTACAAGAAGACAGAACTGTTTAGGATTAAAATTACGGGAATTCAACTGTTTTGCCTGCACTGCTACCACTAACTCCCATAGATTCTCTTTCGGGTGGAAAACTTGAAAAGATTGTGCAATAACAAACTAGTAACTCATCAATGGGAGCCTGCATTAACTGTTGAACTGTTAAACCATTAACAGCAACAGCAACAAGCACAAAGTATTCAGTAACTGTCAACAATACCAGCATTGTTCTACAGTGAGCCTCACTACTCTCAATTCTCATCTGCTTTTCAGACATACTCAAAGTTGCAATAAGCCCCAACAAAACAGAATATGTGACATCTGCTGAAGCAGAATTCTGACAAACAGACATTTTCTGCAACGAATTATATACCAACAAACTATAATTCCCAGTTAAAATTAATAGAAACTTTAACGGCTTAGTCACAATGTACAAGCGTCTGAGATGAAAGATGGCTAATCGAAATGCTACAACAAAAACTAACTGCTGCAAGACAGTAGCTAACTAAAATACTATGAAGCAACTAGAACTATATACTCTGCAAGTCTGGAAGACTGAACGGCCACAGAAACATAGTCAGCTAATCTCTTCTCCATCAAACACATCCGAATCCAAGCTCGTCCCTGCAAACAATGTAGTCAATACGCATCACTGCCACAACATACTATGTATTAACCTCTTCGTGAACAATTAATAACGCTACTTGTTCAATCTTGTTCAAACATAAATGGTGAGCAGTTGAAAATACTGTTAACTAACAATTCAAATGCTACAAAAGGCTACAAATGCCGAGTGGGACACTAAATCACACTTATTGCTATTGCAACCATTAAAAAACTATATGCAGCTAACATACATAATTCAAGAAGTAAATTTTCACAAAATGTCAGCAGGAAATTGCAAATACTACAGCAATTATTATATATGCACAGTAAAAGAGAATATTCATACAGCAACCATACGTGCCTTTCCTGCTGGGGTTTGTGGCATCTCAAGTGCTGCTATGCTGGTCAAACAGCTATGAGGCACATGCTGACAGGCAACGCGAATGTAGTCCCAAAAGCATCGCGGTTCTTGGCCACCATACCATGTACTATATGCTAACAAACATGACATATTTCCAAAGACTGGACATATTTAATCTCCACTTTGCATGAATGACAGGTTTTGCTATCATCGACAAACTGTCCAATAATTGCACGGGTGCTGTGCCATTTCTCTATGAAACTGCAGCATCTGGCGGTTGTCTTGAGAGGTTGGTACTTGTCAAAGACACATCTTCATGCCAAATTAGAAGCACATAACTGTATCCATTCCTAAGATAAAGATGAGTGCCAAAATAGCAGCTATGAGATATGTTCATTAAAGTAGTTAAAATGACCTATAAACTTACAGGTAACTCAAAGTCAAACGGAATGACACAGTTTGATAGATCATATAGGAGTTCCTATGAACATTCCATAGTAACTATGGCACTATCTTGTAGTCTTGTAGTGTTTAAGAGATACAATAATTTCTTGGCCAAAAGCACATGCTACATGCCCCACCTGTACTGAATGCCCCAATGAAAGTAACCTCGTCGATATTTTGGAACACTGTTTAACTCCACAAAAAATAGCAATGCCAAACACTGGAAGTAATATGACAATAAATTTGGCAATTACGGCAAAATACTGCGTGATAGACAGACAGACATATTGTGACAACATAGTCTGCAATATGCATAGCCCTGTGCAGTAATAACAGAAAGACGATGAAAGCTGTAGGATGAAAACTGGCAATAAGTGTTGTAGGGACAGGAGAGCAAATGGGTAATGGATCACGTTTTGAATTTATGGTAGTTGAAAATTATTAAAAATTTTGTCCTTATGATACATGTCCTGTCCTTATGTAGTGACATCCTAAAACCTAACACGATATAAATCACTGATATATAACATATAAAGAATGTTAACTTAGATATGTTTTAAATTGATTCCAAATCTAAACTGAGTCTATAATGGCACTTGTCAGACTTATACAATACTGATGTCTTACGTTTTAGTCTGTGGTTGAAAATATGTTCCAGAATTGTCATAAAATTCTCCAAATCTGGGCACACATCATCGGTAATTCCCAAACTTGACTTGTCCACGAGTGTTTTAACAGCAAGTCTGTGCGACAAACACAAACTATTAGCATCACAGACAGGTTAGCAATTATGTTTCATCGATACACAGCAGAAGATGTTGGAAAGTGGGTGCAAAGCATGAGTCTATAATGGGGTCTGGGGACATAGCTCCTGGTGGAGGGTCACGGGCAAAGCCCAATGAAGTTCATGACATTTTATACTCGATGTGCATTTCCTGCACTCTGCTAGTGGCATTTTGCATTGATGCAACCTGCCATTGAATTAAAACAATTGCAGCAATCAGTAGCACAAAAACTGCATTTGATTGGTGCCATGCCAGGTAGGTCTGTAGAAATACAGCAGCCAATATCAGCCAAACCATCTTGTACCACGGCATCTGGATTTGAAGACAGGTGACAAGCACTAACAAGTAACATGGACGACAGACAAAATGAAAGCTGGTGCAAAGATGGCTGCTAATACACAGCACTGAACAGTCGTGTGGAGTCCAGGGGCAGAGCCGTGGTGATGGGATCAAGGGCAAAAAGCCCCCTTAAAGTTGACAACTTTTTAGTTTTTACATGTCCGATAAAATGACAAAATTTCCATTATTGTCAGTGTATTACATGCTGCTGATTAAATTCGTAACTTCTTGTGCAAAAACCCATTGTAAGTTGTAAGTTCTATACACCAGTGAACAAGTGGAAAAAGTGGCATCTTATGTTGTTCAGGCATTTTCGTACAATTTGCAAATGTCACAGCAGATTTCCAACACCAATAATTATGCCACAAGCCAATGAGCTAGTAGCTGACCGTACTAACGGTCATGCTATTGGTACAGTGTTGCATCTGTCGTCGTCGTCGTCGTCTGTCTGTCTGTCTGTGACGTTATGTATTGTGGCTAAACGGTGCGTCCTATAGGAAAACTTCTTGTGCAAAGGACCCATTCCCTGAAAGTTCTATACACCAGTGAACAAGTGGAAAAAGTGGCATCTTATGTTGTTCAGGCATTTTTGTACAGTTTGCAACTGTCACAGCAGATTTCCAACACCAATAATTATGCCACAACCCAATGAGCTAGTAGCTGTTTAACAGCACCTCAACACAACTAGGCCATTAACTGCCTCGCAAGTTGCAAGGTAAAAAGAAACAATGCACAGCACATGATCTTTCTACCATATGTCTTTATCAGTGGAAACAATGTACTCTCTCGTACATAACTTCTTAATGTTTTTGTTAAACGTCCCGTCGTCCATTCTACTAACACAGTGACATCTGATGTGAGATGCAGCTGGACTAATATGCCTGCATGCTGTAATGTACGTTTGTACATTTATTGCTCAGTGAACCATGTAACCAAATGGCCACAGCAATTATGAACTTCTTATAAAGAGTGACCTCTATGGTCAGCTGGTCTACCACAACTCGAGGAATAATTGGGTCGGACTGAAGTCACCACCGACCATAATTACCAGCCCGTATCAAATGAAAAGAGGTAGAACAGTTGGGTAAATTTATCAGCACAAAGTGAATGTTTACCAACTTTTTAACTTTATTTGGATAATCCTCAAGGTTCAAATGCAAACTCTGGGGGACAAGACAGTAATTAGTGGCCTGCGCTGGTACGCCTCTGACCGGTAAAGGCTATTAATTACAGTTGGTGGTGTCGGTTGTGTCGGTGGTGACTTCAGTCAAACTGGGAATAATCCATCGAGAATAATTTAGTAAAATTTTGTAGATTTGCACTTAACAACAGTTTTAATGTGAACTCAGCACGCATGAAGCATGTTCTGCATAAGTCCACAAACTAAGGTGCCGTTTTGGCACTTAGTCTATCATGTGCTAGACATAAGTGTAATTTTTGAGCACTCCGGAGTTTCAAAAGCGGTACTGTATTCTTAATTTAAATTTAACTGGCAATAGTTGCTCTTAATTTCAGATGTTCAGTTTCTCATGGGATAGGATCTAGCATAAATTTACAAAAAAAAATCATAAATGTAAAATCGCAGATTTAGTTATCACACACAGCCCATGAAACTTCCATCATCCAAAATGCACATCAGCTATTTTACGAAACATATCCCACCGGCAAACCGATGCTAAATTCTGTCGCTGCGTTTGCAGCTGTTTCGTAACAAATGATGGCGACAGTCTTGAATACTGCGACATCTTAACAGCGAAAAGTAAAATAATTAATTTCCCTAAACATGTTGTTTATGTTTACA
>Ga0056129_1000153_pt1 | contig 14363 bp, 11 predicted proteins | sample WorMetLIZISLAND1_FD_71118 | JGI IMG/M metagenome (GOLD analysis project Ga0056129, IMG submission 71118) | Marine gutless worms symbiont microbial communities from Max Planck institute for Marine Microbiology, Germany - Olavius loisae LIZARD... ...
GAGTATTGTAGAGCGGCTCTGCAGCGATCTGGATCGCAAAGAGCCGCGATATAAATGCGCTACTTTACTTTACTTTTAAGAGACCACTGCATCACGACTGACAGTGGTGCACTCTGGTGAATGCAAGTTAAACGTACTTGTTTCGGTTTTAAATTTACCTTTTAATTTAGTTAAGTGTTAGGCCTAGCTGTCTATCTGTGAGATGTCTCTAAAGCACTGCTACTGGACGGGCTGGTCGGACCAGGACAGCAGCACTGGTATCAACGTACCTGGAACCACTTGGCATGTCTCAACTCAGCCAGTAGCTGAACACACTTGTTCTTGTCCAGCATGTCTTCTGGGTCTGAAGCCGTAATTTCTCCTTCACCAAATAATACAACATTACTGATCACAATAAGAATTATGATAAAGCTAATAATAATAATCCACGCTGGCCGGCCTGTGAGAGCTTCTTCAACGAGACTCGGCCCTTTAGAGTTCAACATCTGCTTAGTGTCTAATTTTTCCAACCTCGGGAATTGCTACCGGGGGTCTAAAATGATGATAATAATAATAATGTCACACATCGTCAACACAGCATATACAGCAGCTCAGAAGGTGGCCGGGAGGAACAAGTCATATACCACACCGTGAGCTCCACATGCATCTACTACCCATCTGCACACTGCACTGGCCCAGTGTGGCTATCAAGCTTACTTAGAACATCAGGAGCCACATCAGCATGGTTACGGAGGACCCCGTAGAGACAGCGGTCCTCTTTCTTTCTCTCTGGGGGGGATGATGAGGTCACATTTCATCACACAAGTAAGTACTGAGTAAGACACCGCTGCAGACATGTGTATTTTCTATTACAATACTTATACCTGTGGGTTTCTGCTGGTGGGCCAAAAAACACAATGATAACTGAATTTCCATTGTGCCACGTGGCTGTTTCTTTAGAGCACTGGTGACAGGTCAGATCGGTGTTTCAGTGAAAGCCTTAATGAATTTGATAATGTTTATGCCTGGACGTAGAAATAGACAGAGTTACTAACAAGAACTACGCAAGAATGAATCTCTCAATGGTATTACTGTACACAGACAAGACATCAATAGGTAAAACCTCACCTTCGTCCTTGACTGAGGCAGACGTCAGTGATATAGCACAGATCACAAGAGGTTCAGTCTTACATGAGATGAATATATCTGCTCCGTCAGTGGTCATTTCCAGCGGCTCATCAATGGCAGTCTACACACATGATAAACTAATACTACTAGCAGAATATAAATTTAACGTAACATAATAACGAACAGCTAATTTTTACAAACGCCAAAAACTTGTACACAGTAACCATTTGGTTCCCAGGACTTAAGCCTATGACAATGACTTTCCAAGCCTGGAAAATTTGAATGATAAATTCCATGACTTTCTATAACCTGTACGTACGCTTGCCTGCTAGTAGTCACACACGACTCATTGAGTGTCTGACTGAGTGTCAATGGTGTGTCACTCACAGCAAGCTGAGGTGGTAGAAGATCCACAATTCTGCCGACCAACGAGCGCGTTGGCTTCTCAGCGCAGAGAACTATCAGATGAAGGTTGAGACTACCACGTAGCAGCAGGCCTTTACACAGTAGGCCGACACGCATCACGCCTTTCATCATCCGACTCTGACCGCTCAATGCCACGCTGACACCACGCACACAATCAGCACATTACATGTACTACGACTATATACTTCACCCAACCAACAGTATCAAAGTACTGAAGGAAAAGACACTACAAAAGTAAAGAAAACCAAGAAAAAGCAAACAACACAAAATACAGCAAAACAATAAACACACACATATACACAGAGGCGGCTGCTCACTCCAGATGAAACACCAGTAGAGTACATGACAAGACCTCCTAGGCCACACAGAATGCTATAATGGAGTTGCTAACATCCTCTCACACCTCTGCATCAGGGCTGTATAAGGCGACGCCCAATAATCATTCTCTCATACAAGCTAGGTCGGTGGTCTGCACTTAGCACTCATTCAGACAATGTCATCATCACAGGGATCTAACTGCACTGGGCCTCAGATCACATCCAATGTACACAATGATCTGCCAACTCTACAAATTAACTGACAACTACACAAGATATCATCAGTAACAGTTTATCTGTTCATTTAATGTTCAATTTAGTTCAGTTTTAGTCACTTCAACGACGACACAGCAAAAAGTGATACATACATTTTACTAGTTTCTGCATCTGTGGTCTTCTCATTCCTGTTGGCCACATAAAACACCAACTTAACTACGATTGTTTTACACAATGCACATTTCTAATTAAACATACATGTTGATGGATAGACCAAGTCACAAACTGACAGCCCCTGTGTCAGCAGAGACAACAGTAGGTGTAATACACTGCACAAGCAAGTCAAGTACATAGTAAATTTATACAGAGACAACCTTCCCAAAAACACTCAAAAGCCTAGAAGAGACGACTAATGCAGAAAGTACGAGAGTGAACTCACTGCTGGGTCAGCTGATCTGAGACCAACTTCAATGACTTCTCAATGGCTGCCACCACTTTCTGAACAGTGCCCAGCTACAGCCACAGCAAAACATACTACTGGTACTGATAATACTCATCAAGTGTAAATGAAGAGTCTGCAACATTATTCCATGTGATCATCGCCAACTGCGGCAGCCATGCATCTGCCCTACAGCAACTATGGTGACAGGTGTTTTGCAGCTGCAGGTCTGAAGCTGTGGAACAGCCTTCCAGCTGATCAGACACAAGCTAACATTGGCTTTGAATGATTTAATCGGCTACTAAAGACAATTTTTGGGTGTTGACATCACAGTGCACTGTGACTAACTGTTAAAGCTGTGCCTCAAGTTTTCTTACTTACTTCACTGACTGATAATGGACATTAGTGGCAACTGTTAACGATGCGTCAGATACTGATTGATTGAGCACCAACACAATATAGGTTATACAGCCAACGGTTTTTACAGGTCTGAGGACTCAACCAACAGATACTATGGAATGTTTGAAGCTGCAATAATACAACACTCATAAACGTACAATAAGCAGACATGAACACAAAACACAGCAAGTCCCCTACCCCTAGTCTACAATAATATGGGGTGAATAGGGGACAGCTCCAACAGACGGCAGGGCTGCCAGGCCTGAACGGCGGTGGGGGTGGGGCTGCCACCGCGGTACCCCAAACCTCACGACATTCTTGACAAATATCATCCAATGTTAGTTAGTAGCAGTATTTAACATGACCAATATTTGTAAACATACATACTACATTAACTTCATACAACGCCGTGATACGTATTAACAAAAACGAACTTTGACGTGCACAGGCGACGGTACCTCTTGCATTGTGGGATATATCGACACATGCTTAGCCTGCACTGCGCGTTCAATCGTGCCATTGAATACAGGCATCGGTCCAATGCCAGGCTGTGGGCCTGACCAAACACTTGGAGTCAGTGGAGTTGGAGCATAGCGGGACCCAGCTGCCTCCTGTAGCTTCCACTCCAGCACTTCCTTCTCATAGCGCAGTTCTTCAGCCTCCATACTACACCAAACCAAACAGGACGGCTCACTGTAAACTACCATCATCACCTAGGTCAACTCAGCCTTCTACCCTCTGTGGAAGGGTAAGATGAGTATCAGCCTTTGGGCTGAATAATGATAATAAATGGCTACGGTGGGTGTAGTCGGTAGCAGCCTACAGTCGGTTGGTTTGGTCTGAGAGTTGGTAGTCACTTGGTGCTAAGTCTCCAGTCATTGCATGAAGCAACTGAACTGTCTCAATGGCCTTGCCATGATGACAGCATTATCAACACTGGCGTTTGTACCATTATTATTTTCATTTGACCATTTAGCAGGATGGCAGTAGGCATGAAAAACTACAAAAACAGAATAGCAAATATGTCAGCTTGCAACAAACAAGCTGGTTGTGAATGAGACTGCACTGTGCAGTATAGCCAGGCATATGTCTCCCTAGCATCACAGGTGACATACCAGACTACCATACCCTTCATCAGATTATCATACGTTTCACCATCTCCAGCATCCTATCAGTTGTTATTGTTGTTCACTGATGGGTCCCAGTGTCTCAACAGCAATCAGCTGAAATAAGAATAACAGGTGACGTTATTATTATTATTATTATTTATTATAATTGACATCCACTACAAGTGGTGAGAGGTGTTACCGATAGTTGGCCTCCAGTTCTCGTTTGCGCCATGGCTCATTCATCGTCTTGCTGCGTCTCAGTCTGTCCAGAGCAGATCGGCGGTCAAACGGGTTTACTTTAATGTCCACCTTCAGCGACGGATCAACTTTCTTCTACAGACCACGCCCACATCAACATGAGAACCATTATTCATTCAAACTTCCATCGGATTGGAATAATTATCACCAGAGCAGGTGTGCTAGCTATTTCTCTCACAAGTAACGTCACTTTACACGGCACAATACAATAAACGAGTCTCTCAACACAGCAGAACCTGCACAGTTTGATGCTCACAACAATCATCACATTCACTGCTGTTACAATCTCAACAACTGAAATTTGTGCAAGCACAACACTGTCTCTCTAGGTTATGCCAGTCAGTCAGTTGAGGTTTGACGTGTAGTATGGGGTGTCCCAGTAGTCTCCTTCAGTTCTCCAAGTGGAAAGCTGTTAAGATCTTTTTGGCATCTGTTTTGTCTGGCATTGACGCAATGTGGCTAACAGGGAGAAATGCTATGCTTTAGAAGACACCACTGATCAAAAGCATCAGTCTTGTATGCATCTCTCTTGGTAACCGACCAGCACTCAAGAGTCATACAGCAAGATGCGTAGAGTACCAGTAACAAGTATGCAACTAAAATAAAAATTTATAAGACAAAAACCAGAAAACGACGAGGAGTAAAAGGCATGTGCACACCTTGTACGAGAGACGGTGTCGTCGGCCCTTGGCGTGCATGAGTTTACCCATGACATCAGTGAAGGTGCAGTCACACAGCTTGCAGAAGAAGCTTGGGGCAGTCCCAGCGTCATTCATACCTTCTTCAATGTACTCCAGTCCTACATTACAGGCAAGACACAGCTAGCTCGGGGCAGTCCCAGCGTCATTCATACCTTCTTCAATGTACTCCAGTCCTATATCCCAATAATCAGTGGACCATAGACTTTGCCTGAATATCATACGAAATGTTAACAGCTCACAGCAGAAGGATCTGACTGAGCAACATGACTGGACACTGCAAACTCACGAAACAATGTAGAATCTCCCAGCAGAAATGCTGTACAAACGTTAATTAACAAAAACTGTCTAAATAGCATTAATAGCAATGATGATGATGATAATGACAAAAACACAGCAATGACTCACCAATTGGCTGCCGAGTTGTCTCCGTCTCAATTTCACCTGCAACATGTGAACGAGTCAATTCCTTACCTTACCCTACCATACGTTATGAGGCAGGCATTCGTGTTGGTAGTGACGGTTCAACTCAAGATGGTATCTCCTGAGTGGTGGAGTCGAGCCAGTGCTTGTTTTATTACTTCACTAAACCCTTGTCAGCAGAGTCAAATAACTAGCCCAGCTCTCCGTCACTTATATCGTTAATAATCTATAATTCTTGATTATTAATTACAATTTTCCACCACTGTGAACCTAGCTATGCCAGACCCGCCTTTGATTTCATTTCCCATTTCTTCCCAGCTTCCATGATCCACCATGTTCACAAAGGTAACTACTAACTAACATTGATTTATATAGCTACAAAAAATCTGAGTGAGGTCTGCTAAATCTAACACAGGTAACCAAAAACGAAAAGCATATGTAAACAAAAAAAATTAAAACAAAAAAACATCTGTGCCAAATAAATCCGGTCCAAGTCCCAAGATCCGTGAAGGCAGTTCAAATGAAAGCAGAAAGACTATGGAGGAAGGGATTGTGAAAGAGATGAGTTTTAAGTCTGGAGTGAAAGGTCGAGGGAGTGACAGATGATGAGAACGAAGGTGATGACTGTGATGAGGTGATGTGTGCAGGATGAGATGAACCAGGAGGACAGTGAAGGCTGTCATGCTCACCGTAACCCGCACGACACATGGCTGTTGCATCCCACACAATGCTACTGAATGTTAGCTACCTTCCTCAAGGCCGCCCTGCTGTACTCCACAGATGTCAGCGACCGTATGACTCACAGGTTCTTTCTTCACAACAACTTCCTCCAGCTGTCCGCCACCAGTCGTCTTCAGCTGAGTACCACCTTCACTCAAACACACGTTTTCAACCAAAGATCAATCAGTGGAACAAACAGGAAATAAACATTTGAAGCACAAGACTCACCGTGTGTGTAAGCAAAATGTATGTATTCTAGCTACTCTACCAAGAGTACAAACAACTGTGTCAGAAGGCTCGTCTCTAAAATGATGTATTCAGCTCACAGAGACATCAGCTACTTCAGGACTGGGTGAAGTTGTAATAGGGACACTGTGGGCAACACACTGGCAACAGGGAAAAACTTGGGCTCTAATATGACAATAACAATGCCAATGTTTACAGTGCTGTCATCATGGAAAGATTGCAAGAGTTCACTCGGTTCATTCGATGAATGCAGACTGAACACCAAGCCAGCCGACATGGGCTGTGAGTCCGCCTGTAGGCTGCCATCATCTACACCAAACGTCACCATTTATATTACTCAGTGTGCGAAGGCTGATACCACTCCACAGAGGGTAGAAGGCTGAGTTGACCTAGGTGGCTGGCTACATACCGAGACAGTCACCCATCCAAGTACTAACTGGGCTCGACACAGAGTAACTACGTTGACTGAGTGAGTAGATTCTTAACCCTTTGACATCCACTGTTACCATACGGGGCCTGATCGTCAGAGTGCCCAGATGTCAAAAATTACAAACGACGGCTTAACCCGGTCTGGCACAGAATGTTTTATAGCTGTACCCATATGGCAACAGTGGGTGTCAAAGGGTTAACAAAAACGACTGTCCAAACAAAAACAGTTTAGGCTTGTGGGCTGTCGTAGCTGTGATACTGTTACATACTCACCGACAAAATTGATCTTTGGAGTGCAGTAAACCTTCTTCAGCGCCGTCGTACCAGCAGCAGTGGTTGACGTGATCTGCTTCGCGGCAGAACAAACTGACGACGGCGTGGACGCCACTCTTGACTCAGGAATAGTCTTACCCATCCTCTGCATTACCTTCACCACCTTCATACAACAACTCAGCCTTCTACCCTCTGTGAGACGGTAAAATGAGTATCAGCATTCAGGGCGAGTAATAATAACATGAGATGTATAAAGTCCTCACTGTTTGTGTACCTTCTATTTCGTGACTTTCATAAGGTAAAGAAAAATGCAAAATTTCAAGACACAAAAATACCGATAGTTCTCACTACCGGTGCCAGTAATGATTGTGAACTTGAAAATCATAAAAACTGAAGCTGCAAAAATAAATTTCGGAATTTAAGGGAAGAGGATTTAGTTTTTTACAGCAAAACTCAGCAACTTTTGTCCAGCCAGTCTAAGTTTTCATGTGAGACTTTTACAATCTATTAACAGAACATCATTCCTCAAAAGCCAGTGTTGTGGACTACAGTTCCACACGCTGAGATGACACACGGCCAGTTCTACTACCGTGATCTAGCTAACTTGCATGTAACATGATACACACTGTAACATCCATGACAGAGCTCCCTTGTTGCATATTTTGCACTGAAAATCTACACTTTTTTACTGGAAAGAAAAAAAATTCCAAACAACAAAGATAAACAATAAACATGCAGCAGTGTACTGCTATGAGCATGTATTGATGGCTTGACCAGTTTAGATGGGTATGGTGCATTTGCATCTTACACAAATACCACACTAGCATGCCACATGCAAAGTAAGATTGAAAATTTGTGGCCAACTATCAAGATTACAGTATGGTGGGGTTTGTCCACACGTTAAGGATTAATAAAATAATTCATTAACATACCAACGTTAAGAATAATATTAAATCTGAGGTGCGTACTTACACGCTGTACATTTGTACTGTGGACAATTCACTAAAGACTAAATATACACAAAAAGACTGCACATTACATTTGATAATAATAATAATATATGCACTGTACAGAGATATGCAAACTTATATCCTGCCAAAGACAGTGAACTTAAACAGTTTGCTATCCCAGGTCATCATAAGCTAGGTCAATTTCCTGGGTCTATATAATAAATCTTCAGAGAACACTGAAGAAACACTATTCATAACAACTCGTGTAATCCATACACAATTCATATAATAACGTAGCAAACGTTACACAGCACTTCGACTAATTCCAACAACGACAGGACGGCAGCAGTGGCCGCAGCACGCAACAATACCTTCTGATGTTTGATTCCTCGGATATGAGCTTCGTAAGCATCTTTGCTTGAACATGAAACGTCGCAGATCTCACAGAACACACCACGATTGCCGAACGGCTGAGACAGAGTCGACCCACTGCCCTTGGCAATGGCATTCGCAGATGCCTCCTTCTTCTTGTGTATTTTCCCTTCAAGGTGAAGCCGGTATGCCTGGGTCGATTAACAAACAGTTTTCACTGGACCAAAAAATCATTTTGTGTATTCTCCACAGAAAAGATAAAACCCCATTTTGTTCTGCAAAACAGCTAATTTACAGTAGCATCTCCCATATATGATCTGGTCGGCAGAAAATACGGTCAATTATTTCACAAGTGTTTCAGACAATGCCAGCACATCAGTATACGAAAAAAAAGCCACAAAACATATCTTCAGCACCCTCACTTTAGCAACGCCAAAATGTAAGACTTTCCAACAACGGAAAACAGAAATTAGTGGGAGTTTTGAAGTGCACCGATTCATTAAGATTATTATTCCTTGCAATACATACCATTCAACAGTATACGGTATAATTCAACCTAAGACTCCATACAAGATCATGTAGCAATTAATCCTTGTCAGCTGAACAATCATCAACTGACATTAATTAATGTCAATATTTACAACTGAATGGTGCTAGGATCGGTTCAGTGAAACTGACCGTTAATAACAGCTGTTAGCATAGTGCATCAGATCAAGCTGAAGCTACGTGCCATAGACAACAACTAAATAAGCAGCATTATCAGTGAACTGGCGACGATATTAGCACAGACAACTACTACATTTTAGTTTTCAATCGTTTCATCATTTCTCACTTTAGTTTTAGTTTCCATTGACGAATAATTTCGTTTTCAACCATTTTTGTTTCTGTTAATGAAAATCACACTTACCGAAAGTACTCAATCGGCTCCCAAGAATACATAATATCCGTGAATTTTCACAACCGTCAGTGCACCGAAATGAGTGTAGGATTAACATTAAAAATTTAATTTAATCTGCAACTATGCAAGGAATAACAGATGATAATTGAATACAGTGTCTTATAGCAACAGCGGGATATAAACAAGTATTTTGTTATCAATGATTTTGCCACAAATCACGTAAAAGCCACAAAATAACCAGATTATAATAGTCGGGATGAGAGGACAAACTGTGGAACAGTCACTGTGAACTCTATTAATTCTCCAAACATAACCACAGAATATTCACACATTTTGGTTAGACCTGGCAAAATAACTTCCACCGGAATCGTTTTTATGCCTTAACTTCACAGCACATAGGTACTTGTAGACGTTATTTCAGTAAACTGAAATTGAGAGGAGAATGTTTATAACAGAACAGTACGTTCGGAAGATCGCATGAATTTAGATCGAAGTATACGGGTGTCCAGCGGCACAGTCTAACATGAATAACACAGTGCCGTTCACCAGGCCAAAGTGAACAGCTGTCTGGCAGGCAACTCTGTCAAATCATACAATCAGTTGAAGGCAGGGATGTTAACAGTGACTCAACGACCAACGACCAAGGACCAACGACCAACAACAACATGTCTGGTTCCAGCTCATTTTAAAAATGCACATTTTCGCACAATGCAGTTTGGGCCAGAAACCCAAAGAAGATTTATAATGTAAGTGGCACTGTGCGACTGGACAGCCGTATAGCGGGCGGGCGGAGTGAAAAGACGCGGTTTGACAGAGAGCAAGCTACCTGATCACCAGGGCAAGTCATCTTGCAGAGTTCACAGTATTTCCACTGAGAGGGATCAACTGGCATCTTCCCCTTCTTGTTCCACCACAGGGTACGAGCGGTATGGGACGTGCGGCCCACGCCACCGCCACCCCTGCCAGTCTGCTGTCTAGACTGAGACTGGCAGTAGTTAGCAGCAATGGCATACAGCGCCTTGTCAAGACCTGCGACGACAGCCAGCCAGTCAGTGTTATTATAGTCGGGCAGAACTGTAACTAAAACAGCAATAAAACAACTTAAACTAAAAGATTTCAAAATTTCTGTACTTGCAAGTGCAGAGTGCCTCAGATCCCACCTTAACTGTCTGTAACTGTAAATAAAACACAGATTAACAGAAGCTGAAATTAACAGACACAGAAATTACAGAATAGGAGAAGGAAAGTACAAGTAATTATACAAGAAAAGTCTGTTTTACAGAAATATCAACGAAATTTTTACCTGTCTTTCTGGGTGCCAGCTTTCATTATAAATTATTATAAGGAAAAAATCTGAAAGTAAAATATCAGCAGAAACAGAAACCATAGATGGTAAGAGACAATAACTAAAACTAAAAATATACATAGAAAAGTTTAACAGTAACTAAAACTAGCAAAAATAACACTGAATGGTGACAGCTGTGTCAGCGGCTGAGCAAGGTCTTAACACTGGCGCTGGTTGACATCTACTCATGTTACTATACAAACATAATCACGATACACTTATCATCACACACAAGATACATACAACTGAACTAATATACCAGTTTAACAGTCCTTTTTCAACAGAACTAAAGGTTAGCTGGTTGCCACACTAAAGCTAATTAAGAGGATTTAGTAAAGAATTTTTATACAGCCGACTGAGCCAAATGTCAAGTGCCGATGCAAACGAGGCAGAGGCAGGGAAATAACTCGTCCTATCACTGACAATGTCTCCCGGTCACAGAAAAAAACAAATTACATTTTACTGCACTTGCTGTCAAAAGCTCACTATAAAATGTTGTTTAACAGTCAGAAATTAGACTTAAATAACCTAATAATTACTGAATTATATTAAGATCACAAAAAATTTACTAAAATATTATTATAAAAATATTATAAAAATACTGTACTTATAATAATTATCATTATATATTCAGTGCAAAATGATATAATTTAACACAAACAACATAACAGTAGATAAAATAATGGCAGCAAATGGGTTGATAACTAGGTATTAATTAGTGATTTATGATGGATGTCCCAGACCATTGCTCAGCATTACGGTTGGTAATATATCAATATTTCCACCTGTCATCTCTCCTGATGTAGTAGTTGTATATGAGTAGCTCTGAGTAGTCTTCTGAGAGCTCGCAGCGCTTGACAAACTCTGCCAGTCGGTTGCCTTGGTTTCAGTCTTCTTACCACCAGACTTCTGACCGGAGCCCGACACCTCTGAATACCACCAACCATCGGCAGTTGTTAGCAACAATGACTGATGACAGCATGGAAACGGCCAAAATGGCTAAAGCTATTGAGACTAAGTTACTTTATAGCACAAGGTTACTGACGTGTGTAATAAGACGGTGTTTCCGCGCTGGTTCCTTGGTAATACGCTGTCTGAGCTGGATACTTGGAAACAGTGCTCCCTGCATTGTCACTGGAAGCAACTCCATATCCAGACGCCACGGCTCCATATCCACTAGTGCCTGGTGCTACAGCCGAGAAGTAACTGCTCTGTTGAGTGTCATAGGCCGACACCTGCACAGCATGCATACCAAACATTAACTGACCATACATTATCAATCACTAGACATTTGACTTATAATTTATTGCATTAGCAGGCTACTATTTCAATTTTAGAAAGTGCTTTTTGGATGATGTTCAAAAACTGAAATTTTGTAGTTTTCAAAAACTGGTAAAAAATTTGACTAATGAAACACAAGTTTTTCACAAAATACCAACCACAATGAAACAAAGGTTCTGGAAGTGGTATCCATCATTCAAAGCTGTAAAAATGCCAACAATTTCGACACATAATTCCAAATAGCTGTGACCATGTGTTACACAACTGAAGATGCAAAACACGATTATGCCAAGAACCCACTCGACGTTCAGCTACTTTCATAGAAAGACTGCAAATGCACCTGGATGCGATTACCATATGGCCCATATTGTGTTGACTGCTGCTGGCCAACAGCATAACTTGCTGACGATTGTGAAGCTGGTTGTGAAAACGCAGTACTTGACAACCCATATCCACTATTAATAACATAACCAGCATTACAGTAGTATTAGTTACAGGTCGTATGGATATATTAGAGATAATGTATGGCTTCAATTCACAGCCTTAACTAAATCACATTAATTTCCTACAAATCCAGTTTATTCTACACTGACATTCCATACTCTGCTCTGTATAACACACAAAACACACTACTCATCATGCAACATTATGGTTCCTGGACAACTAGTAAACAAAACAACTCCTAACAGCCAACTCGGTCACACACCAGCATCAAACAAATCAACGTCCAATTGCACCAACGTCTAGCATATATACATACAATCCATAGAGAAAAACGCTGCGTATAAAAATTCAGAACTGTGTTATTGAAAAACGTTGGTTATTCAGCATCACACTCCGGAGAGCAAGGCTACACAAAACAGGTATTTGCACTAGAGTGAATATCACATTTGACATTCTGCACGTGTACAATGATACGTTGGCTTGCTTAATGCTAGCTTACGTCGTATCACTCATCTACCGTGAACATTCACAGAAAGTTAACTAACAATTTTTGTGATCTGCCGTGAAATTTCAGCCACCTTACCACCGCTGTCAGCAGCCTGTAAGATGGCTGCAGTTTGACAAAGTCAAAGGCTGACCAGTGCGAGGCACGAGGCAGCTAATTACTGTTTGAACATTCAAATACAGTTCAACAGTGATATTGTGATGTACTGTCACTTCTGTGCAAAGAATGCATTGGCCGAGGCTTACTTTACTGGGAACTTAACCGAACTGAGTTGAAACAAGTCTTAGCCACCGCGCATCATTCCCCAGCCAGTGATTAGTGGTCCACGCTGGCCTGTGGTGTCTGCTGTGCATCATTACTATCTCTCCGCTACATCTGCAGCCAACGCTACCAAACGGCACATGCTGCTAATTACGGTCAGTAACGTCGGTTGTGTTGATGGTGACTTCCATCAAACCCAGATGGCTAAATAATGGCTGCTTCTTTAGTTTAAATGCTAGAACTATTGCGCAACCCCATTTTGACACAGCCTACACAGCTGTAGCCTGCACTCAGGTTGACTATATAGCCGCATAGCCTGAAACATGTTCTATAAATAGGTTTTCACGGCATATAGCAAACTCTTGGGCGAGATTACCGTGAATTTTCACGGCATATATAATCTTTGAATACGGGTGTCACGAAACATCGCACCGATGCACCGCGTCAGGCACATTTTACCAATACCCAGGACCTGTATTTGGCGCCGGTGCGGACGGTGCGGCCAGTGCGGTGTTTCGTGACATCGCTTTGCATACCAAGGGCAAAGTAGACGTCAGCTAGCAAGCCGGGGACGGTTTTCTACGAAATTCGGCAATAGTCAACAGGCTGTGTGAATCAGAATGCATGATTGGTTAACAGCATACATGGTGAAACAATACGATAATCGGCAAAAACCTGTATTGCCCAATGGTGCCGCCATGAGTATAACCGTAATAATTATGAGACGCCATTTTGTTTTTCCGCAACATGCAACAATACTTTTTCCTTTTCCGGTTACAAATTTACGACAACATAACGTAACCAGAGAATATATATAGGCGGTAGGGTGCATTTTTACATTTCATACCCGGCCAGATGTCATAAGCCATTTTGCCACGCCTACCGCGGTGCGCCTGGCCAATAGCAATGCTATGCATATTCATAATGCAATACTTTATCAATCATTCACAGGCTGAACGCTGAACCGCTGAACGCCTGGCCTATCTCTGTGTTAACGGCGACTTCTCATAATGAAAAAAAGGCGATGGAATTATGCCGCACTGCCTGAAATAAAACTGATTGATTGATTGAATAGGACATAACAATTTATTAACTAACAGTAACGGGAAATGAACATCGACGAGACACTGAATGATAGGCTATGGATCAATTCCCAATGGAACACCCTTCACCCTTTGCTTTCATAAAGCTTAGTTAACGTGGGCAGTTGTTAGAAAATCTCGTGTTGCCTTGCCCTACTGTTTGTT
>Ga0056129_1000154_pt1 | contig 14342 bp, 10 predicted proteins | sample WorMetLIZISLAND1_FD_71118 | JGI IMG/M metagenome (GOLD analysis project Ga0056129, IMG submission 71118) | Marine gutless worms symbiont microbial communities from Max Planck institute for Marine Microbiology, Germany - Olavius loisae LIZARD... ...
ATAGCTCAGATGTGGTCAAATGGAGCTCGAGGGGTGGCGGGAGGGAGGGGAAGGGAAGAATGATAGCGAGGACCCCCTCGATATCTTCAGTGTGTTGACGCCCATGCTAGTTCTCCAGATGAAATGAGTACAAAGGCATATTTAAGTAAATTCACTGTTACCGGTATTTTTGCTCAACGCTATTCAGTATTCACTGACACAAACTAGTGTATTATTGTTGTTATGATTTGTGAGTTTCAACTAGATGTATTATAAAATTCTAACGTCTAAAAGCAGCCTGCGTATGGTACATTCCTGTATTTTACGTGAATCAGATGTACAGTTGCAGTATTTAACAATGTATGAAACAAAGCCGATAACTATCGTGTCGATGCCATGCTGTGCGTTGTCAACGTTAGACCATAATGTAAACGATTTCAACGTCAGCCATTCTATGTGTGGAGATCAGGCAAAGACACAATTCTAAATACAATCAAACTAATATTGTTATTCAATGAAAGTTGTAAACTTTTAAGTCCTGAGTTTCAGCTAACAAAAGTCGATCAGTCAGCTTTATCAATCAGACAGAATCAGTGGTGGATCCAGAAAGTTTGAACGGTGGGACCAGTTATATGTATCAGGATGGATGGTCTAAGCTTGTGAGTCACAGACACAGAGTGTCATTAACAGAGAGCTCAGACCGCATCTTCACTAATGGCCATCGTACAAATGCATCTGGAGACTTGGTCATGCTCAGTGTTAGAATTGTGGGGGGGGGGAATTCCCCCAGTTCGTGTCTACAGACGCTCATTTTTGACTAAATATCGGCTGTAAATTTCAATCCCTTTGCAAAAATGTCAAAATTTTCGACATCGGACCACCAGTTCTTTTAGGCCAATATTCCAACACTGGGCATGCTACAATGTTAGAGTGGGGTGAAAAAGAAATCATCATACAAAGAACAGTTACACGTTCATTGTCTACAACACCATGTAAAAATCTGTACTTGGTAATAACATACGATACGATACGATAGAAGAGATTAACGTGGACTCAAAAGCTGAGTATAACAGAGGGAGCCATGGCTACTGTCCCGTCCCTGAATCCGCCAGTGGAAAGAATACTTACTACCAATGATGTCATGTTCTGACTACACAATACGTATTGTAGATAGAAGTCGAGCTATACAGTTAACAAGACCATACTCAATCCAATCACTGTAAAGCGTGCACCAACAAAAACAAAATTTATATACCTTCAAAACTGTACATGATTTCTGACCAAAATTACGATGTTTGCAGAGGATTCAGACAACATCCAGCAGATTTCATTACAATAGTTGGTTTGATTCAAGCATTATAACTGCTAGCTATTAGAACCTAAAGCAGATTATTTCTAAGTGAACAGGATTGGGGCCAGAAAAATTAAGTGTTGATTTCATTGAAAGCGATCGTGGAATCTGCCAAATCTCAAACCACTGGATTATCAGATGATAGTCAACAGTGAAATGTTGAAAGTGTTGACAAAAAGTTGAACAAATCTGATTCATTATTCGTAAGTATGCAAGGCCTGACTGCATAATCAGTCAAAAACTGAAATTATAAATTTTAACCATTCAACAATTTTAACCATTCAACAACGTCACTTGTTTCACTGAAATTTACAGAATATGTTGTGCAAATACAAGAGCATAAAGTGCAAAGTCTGTCTCAAAGATGTACTACCACTGCTCATATATAGCACTTATTCTACGGACTGCACACCGTAAACTGCTCTTTGTCATTCAAAATCTACCACAGACTTCATAGACTTCACATAGCACCAGATAAGAAGTTCGTCGCGGGCTTTTGGTGAGTACAAAAAAAGACAGAGAATGGCGTTTTATCTGCAAGCATATTATCTCGAGAAGCTTGCCAGAGTACTAGCTCTCAATGTTGCACTTGTACATGTATAAATACAATGCTTGGAACGACAACCGATCATAGTCTCACAGCTTCAATGTCAGCAGTACAACCAATATCAGTCACCATGAGATAGATACGTGCTACAGTCAGCACGATTCAGTCAGAACTAATCCAAAATGACGACATCTTCCCTCAACAGCTGACGTCTCTTCTCTTCAATCAGAGCCTGCACTTCAGACAAATTTGACGTCGACTTCTCATCCTGCAAAGCAACGACACATTAAATAACATTACAAGTTCTGTCTTAGTTCACCTCTGCAGTAATACAACACTACTACTGCATGCAGTCAGCCAACCAAAACTCCACCGCCATCACATAACATCTAAAACAGTGCAACGAAATCTCAATTAAGTGGCACAACACTTGTTCAGTAAGTGTGTTGATTGAAGTGGTTCTAAATACGACATTGGAAATACAAACAGCAATGGGACTGCAAACAATACATTAACATAGAAAAAAACTCAAGACATTAAAGGCCAAATAAGTCTACCGATAAGGGACACATTTGGTTCTGAATTACGCCAAATTTTAGTTTTAAAAGTACGGTTCCTCAAGCACTAGTTAGGATTAACACTGATATAAATCTGTCATCACTGGCTATGATAAATGTTGCTTAGGACATATATGGCTTATTGCTTTTAGTCAGCATTACAGACAGACAATGACAATATCTGATCACATTACAGATTTATCTTCTGTTTTTCATTAGCTTAGTTTGTAGCTCAACTGCTAGCTACGTTCACAGCATGTGTACAGTGTGCACTAATGAAGCAATCTCTAATCACAATCATGTTGATTGCTCGTTTTCACCTTCTTGTCACAATTAAGAGAAATCAGTCAAAAGTAAATTCTTACCTTAGTAGATGCAGAGGGAGACATATGGCTGCTATCATTGTCTGAGCTCATCTGATTGTCAGGTTTATCAGCGCTGGTACAGCACACATCACAGTCACTGATAACTCAACACATCAGCACAGTCACATGAACATACCAAGCACTGGTGATGACTGTGGATTTGTTTCTAATCACTGATACTGCTATTAGTATGGCATGGTTTAAGTTCCACTCAATAGATTATAGATCGTTTCAGATATGATCTCCCCATTATCTGTTGACTTGTGCAAACACCCCGCATTCTCAGCCAATCAGTTGATTGAAACTAACAACACTAAACATAGTGTACACTAATGAAGCAATTGCACAACAACAACACAATAAACCGGGGGTAAAGTTTAATGCTCCAGCCGACACAATCTAGGTCATTTCGGAGGTGGTATTCACAGCCATCACTTGACTGATACTGACAAACGAAACAATACAGGAGAATACACAATCAAAGACAGCGCAAAAAATACAAAATACAGCAAAACAAAACTACCCTGGTTTAGTCGCCTGTTATGACACTAAACCATGGAATGAGATGGGCTTATTCTAAAATGCTCCTAGTCCTGAGCCCACACAAGGTCATAATGCTACTGTTCCATCGTGATAATCTTGTATCAACACAGTTACCTTCAAACTGAACTACATATGCATACAGAGTTGATCACTTTCATTAATGCAATGAGCAACCAGTACACCATGTTGCATGGAAATCCAACTGCAACTTTTCAAGTTATCAGGCTAACATAAACTGACACCAGTTAGACGGATGGATTATGTGGCGATAGATCATCAGAAAACAAAATGCCTTCACAATCTTCAGCAGAGGCATAAAAAATCTAAATAAAGGTAAACCCATTAACATATGCACAAATTAAAGTTGACAGTGCAGAACAAATACTTGACTTGAATTGTGATTGCTACTGTTGCCGCCCCAGGCTGTGCTGCTGTCGTCATCTATACTCACCCCACAGTAGACACACCACCAACTGCAGCTGATGTTTTAATTATCTCATTCGGCCAGTCACGAGAATGCCACTTATACACAATATGCAGTCATGCCTGGAATATCTATGAACAACGAGTCACACAATACATACTCTTTCCAAGGCCCAGAGTGAAACAAGCATGCATACTTTATAGCAAATGAAATAAATTTGTGGGAAAACATGTTACTGAGAAAACTACTCACACTGTTAAATCTATCAGGTTGCCGGATGACATTCGACGACGTTTTGCAGGAGACGGAGATCTGTACATAACACAATACATGCTTTCAGTAATATCAGTACCTACTTACAGTTTTTACCATGTGTCAGCTCAGCTAAGCACAATAATAGGCATGGTCCTGACTGTCTAGTGTAATTTCAACAATAACAGACCTAGTCTTAAGGCCAAATCTGGCATAATTTAAGGCCAAACAAGATTAAAAAAGGCCAAATTTTACATGGAAATTTCTGTAAGTTCAACTCCGATTCCATGTTCATATATGATAACGTGCAGTACTAAACCATATAGAGATTACACTACAGCTTTGCATCAAACGTCACAGAGGGTCGTAATGTGAATTTGCATCTATATCACGCTACATCTTAGAAATGGTATATAGCAAGAAAGTTACTACAGAACATTAATACGAAGTCATTGTGATCTATTTGAACAAGTGACCATTAACACAGGTTTCACAATCATGATACTTTTCAAAGACAAGTATCTAAAAAAAGCTACACTGATTAGGGCATGTCAAAGTTTAACCCAACATGCAAACAAGGCATTAATGGCAGAGTGAGATGTATAAACATCATGATGCCATTTCTTTCTCAAATTTCACGTGAAATTACAGTCATCTATGTAATGATTACAAACAGCTTATTGCAGTTTAAATGCTGTTGAAGACAAGTGATACAAACCGTGAAGAAGAGCCTGAAGCTGATGAAGAACTACGACGACGTGACTTGTTCGTCTTGTGATGTTTCTTCAACCGATGACGATGTCGCTTGCTGTCGCTCGACGGCAAATGTCGTTTCTTGGACGAAGCGTACAATGTGACGTCTGTGTGTCGCGATGATTTGTGCCGACTTCCATCGGCGTGCATCAGTTTTGATTTTAACGATGGAGATCGAGAAGAGACTTTTCGTCGTCGAGATTTTGACGCTGACCTGAGACATTAATGCAAACACATCGGATTTTATGCCCTTCTAGTTTACTGTCAACCTGTCAAAACTGCACCAACAAATGTACTTTATGCAGCTTTACAGTTTTGGTCATTATCCTTATAGTTCACTTCACATGTAGTTCGGTGAAAATTCGCAGACTCTTAACTGATAAGCATACACGGACAAATACTATGTAAAACACTTGACAACAAGGATGACGGCAAACCAGACATTAGCTGGATGGAATACCGTGTATATACACTGACTCAGTCAACTAGAGTAAACAAATGCCTTCTGGAGCCAACAGTGCAGTTTTAAACGGCTGCAAAACACTCACAACAGAGAAAGTAACTTTGACCGTAATTGTATCAGACACTGTGCATCAATGCTTAGCAGAAGAATCTGGATAAACCGGACATTAGAGAAAAGCCCAAGAGGATGGTGTCTAAGTGGATGGAAAGGTTTGGACTGGATAGGATGGGTCAGACAGATAAACAAACTGAAATAATAGATATTGAAGCCAGATTCAGCTGCAAAATGGTCATACAAACTGTGGAATCTGTGTATCATAGCAATGAACTAATCGGAAAGCAGAACATGCAACTGATAAGATATCTATCTCGCTAACGACACAAACCCGACATCAGCGTAAGCACTCGGCAGTTTCTTCTTCCGCTTGTGGTGTTTCTTTGACGATGACCTATGGATCGAGCGCGATCGTGACCGATGACGACGATGTTTCGGCGACCGCGACCGATGCTTGTGTCTTTTCGTCGGCACTGCTGCGGGAGACTGTTTCTGTGAAAACGCGGAACACGACTGGTCGGCTGGGGGCTCTGGTGCAGGAACAACAATGGGAGAATCTACGAGAACAGCTGGCGCTGGTGTCATCGATCGCGATCGAGATCGCACGGAGAGAACGGAAACTGGTGACATGGATGGAGTTATGATGACACTGCCTGTTAAACAAAACAGCCCACGGCAGGTCAAAGCAGTGTCCAATCCCATCAATATTAGCACAACATGGTTGTCACATGTACAGTCAAAAGAACATCAACAGAGTCACGCTCAGAACTCATCAACGAACTAGACACTGTAAACATCTGACATACATGCAAACGTATCTGACATAACAATGACTGACAGCGTTATTCATCCTTAAATAGCTTTGAACCTCTGCTTTAGCCACCTCTGTAATCAGATTAATGAGTTCCCACTAGAATTATCAAAACGTATATACTGCCCTTACAACTGTGACTGATGGACACGTTTCCGACAACAATTTGCATTACATATTCAGCGAACAAGAGGCTCGGCTATCAACGAGGTCTGACAGTAAATAATGATAACGCATAATGGCAAAAAACATGCAACATGGGTCAAAAATCTGGAAACCATCTGGTTGATATTCTATGACTTTCCAGGATCTATGCACACCCTGCGCATTGTAAACAATGTGCATCACACGCTATCAGATCTCACAATCAGCAACAACATACGACATGTTTCACACGATGCAAACTAGAGAACCTGAATTTGAGGCACATTCAGCTGCAGTATCTTCAGCAACTTGACTAACATCAGATTGTTTCATCCTCGTCAGAAATGCAGCCGCTTTCCGCTTGCGCTGCTCCTGCAGCTGCCGATCAGACGCTGCCCTCTCACCACCAGCAGCTACACACATAGCCACGCCATTTCAATACAGGCGATACAGATATCCTTGTGTCGTAACTTTGTCATCAATCTGGCTGCCCTATGTGACATTAAGTAACTAAGTGTATTTGTACTCAGCGCCCAAGAACACCTGTTGAGGAAGTCTTTTCCTGACTACTTGCTGGACATCAACTGACTGTCTCTGGTGGACCTAGCAGTAGTTCCACTACTTAGGCCACATAAAAAAATTGTTTGATTGATTGAAAAGTCACTAAGCACCACAGTCTCTGAGTCTCAATCAAACAAAAACAAGTGTGCTTTCAGTCGTGCTCCAAAACTGTCAAGAACCATAGTGCAGGTCGAATCAAGTGAGCTGCTGTTAGTCCGAGAATCGACCGTGATCCAGCCACGTGTTTACCACACATGTCACATACAGCAGCACTCAGCAGGTCATCAAACTCACACAGCAGGAATGTCAGAACTGGGTCAAGAGTAGACGACTTGATCGGCGATGATGATAATGAGAACACAGACGTCGGCCTCTGACAGTCGACGAAAGACTGACAGTCAACAGCTCATGGGATGGGCTGTGGGTGGCGGCCTCGACTTGTCGGCAATAGTAAACACGACTCATTTGGGACTTTAATTGCATCTTGTTAAGTCATGGTTTCACTGACGTGGTTTACGAACCTCAAAACTCCTGAAAATGACAACTACATCAACAGCCTACATGCAGCTGACAATGAAGTGCAAACCTCCTGAGCAGTAACTCCCAAACATTAGTCTGGCAGAAATACAATGAAAACCAGCTAATAATCAGCAATGAATTCATTCCTGTGATGCCACGACACTGTCATACAGTAGATGTAGCATGTAAATTTTTCTGTTGCACGAAAACACTAGCAAGCACAATAAACTCTGCTATCAAGAATTGGAACAATGTTCAGCCAACAGCGAGCACAGACCAGCATGCCTCCGAGCAGGGACAGCAACAGAAGACTTTGTCATGGTATCAGCGGACGTGTTAGACGCAGCAGTCTTTAAGCTGGAACTGCTTGATGAACGACAAACACCACTAGTCAACAGAGTGGACGACGGGACAGGAATACCATTGACATTAGACGCAGAACACGTGATCGGCCTGACAGCTGACTGCTGTGATCCGACGTCGGAGTCATCATCTACACATCGGCAGACCAAAACAACGCCCAGTTAGAACAACACGCAGTTCCATACACCATAAACAAAGACTCACTTGACTAGAAATAACAGCTACAGTTTCCTTGCTAACAACAGACGAAATGTCCAACCATCACTAAGTAAGTTTATGAAACTCTAGCAAAACCTATTGTGTCAAAATTCACTCGTTAACAGATTTTACAAGATATGCACAGAAGACAGTTATTTACATCATATAAACAAAGCCTGTTTTATTACGGCCGGACAGATAACTAAAAACAATAGGACTGGGAAGACGGCAACGTTCTGAAACAATACCCACACGTTTATGTGCAGTGAACTTATTAGGCCATTTGGAAAACATACCAGCATCTACACGTCGGCCAAATCACTCGATAGCAGGCTGGCTGTCTCGCTGCCATTCAAAATCAGAGCAACACATGTAGCACTTCAAACAAGATCAAATACAAACCATGCGAATGATACACATTTAGAAACAGACAATGTATTGGACGGCAAAACTCTACAACAAAATGCATTCTCAGCAATATGACATCACAAATCAACACGTATCTAATATCATTATTGCATATGTACTATTCAAAATAACATTTCAATGTCATCTGTATAAATACTCAAAGATAAACTAACTGCACAACTACAATTCTCTAAGATAACAACTGCTAGCTAAATTGCAAATTCACATCACAAAAATATGTTACATAATATACAGTATATGTCATTACCTTAACTGCTTAACATTAAACTCTAGAGAGCAATTCATTTCTAACTATGACAATTAATAATGTGTACATCTGGAGTCACAAATGAAGTAAAAGTAGATCAGCATTTGAAACACACAGCAGAAACACGACGTTGTTCTTACCATCGTCTCCGTCGTCGTTGTCTTCCTCGTCAGTCGTCTCACACTGCAGAGCTGTTGACGTCTTCAACATCGGAGCCTCTTCTTCCTTTGTCTTTATTATGAAGCTCACCGCTGACAACAGATCAAGCAACCAGCAGCCTCGTCAATACACTCACAGACTGTGGTCCACATCATAGCCATCAAATCTGCCACATTAGCCCATCGTTGGCAGAACAATGCAGCAGTGGGTTTGAGAGATGCAGCAAGCTCACAAGGACAGAATCTTAGCAGTCTACAAGCCAACTCGCCTCCACATGGTTGGTGCTCGTGCTTTTCCGGCAGATGTATCAGTATCACAGACGTGGAACTATGTTCCGCTGGAAGTCATGTCATCATGAACTACACTAACATTTAAATCCAAACTGAAGACCCATGTGAGTCTGTTTTTCTCTTTCTTCTCCTGGTGTTTAGTTTTCTTTGTACAGTAACTGGAGTGCTTCGCACTGTATATTTACTGTCACAGTCAGCAAAAACAGTCACCTTCTCTTCTAAATTGTGTTTCTAGACTCTAGCCCATCTACAGGTAGTTTGCATGTGAACACAACGTACATTATGACTTCTGAAAACTGCACAAAGTTTCAACTTCTTTACGACACTGCCCTTATGGTATGAGTGAAGTGAGCTCAGTGAACTCAACAGACCTCTGCTCTGAGCCTTGTCAGTCCTATCATCAACACTCTCTATCTCTGTCCTCTCCTCACTTGAAGGCTGTTGAACGTTCTCACAAGATTCTTCGACCAGCTGCTCTTGAGCTTCCACAGCTTTCTTCTTCTCAATTTCCTACGACGGATACGCAACACTAACAACAGGCATCTTACAAACTTACTAATGTTCCTTTCAGTTGGGAACCAGCTTAAGTGTTTTTGGGTAGCAGCACAGCTCAGTCAAAATCAAATGGTATGGCTCTCTATACCTGCCATTTAAATACAGTACTCCGGTATAATCTACTGTAAACATTTCTACAAAATACACTAAATCAGTAGAATGTTTAGGTATTTTAGGTGTTATGCAATTATCTAAATTCTCCACTTTGTAATTATTTCTGAACAACATAGCAATGCTGACTAATACAAATATGCAGCTATATTTATACATTTTACAGTTATTATGTGTCAAATTTCAAGGTCACTATTGTAATCAATTTTCAATGTCTGAGTTTACAAACAGTGTCACTTACCAATTCCTGCCACATATAAAAGGCCATTTTTAATCAGAATGGGAGGGAGCTGTTTAACTGGTCTGCCTTACACTGTAGGTAGACAATAATAGCTGAGGAATATAGCATGCACGACGCATCCTGCTGCATGCACGACACAATGCATGCTGTTAGTGATGCAGCAGCTCTGCAGGCTGCTACAACGTCACAATCACTGCTTCTTACTCAAAACAGTCTGGACTGAATCCAGCAGGATTACAAGTCACTAGGTACAGGGTGCCACAACACTGATAACATGTGGTGCTGCCTGACTGCAGCACCGGCTGCAGTTATCAATAAGTGTCACGACTACCCGTGTGTCAATGCTGACGAACGACGTCTAAAGCACTTACTCGGTCTGCTGTTGACTTTACTATCAGAATTTGACGTTCATCATTTCCTGCTGAACTGAACTACAACTAACATGTTATTGTAAAACAGACGAATACAGTAATGTTTAGTTACCAGCAGAAATGCTTCTTTCTTGTGCAGATAATAAGCATGATAAGGATGATCTGTTTCAACGAATCTGAACCGTTCGTCGTTTCGGCGTCGTACAACAATCTCAAACTCGGGACCATTACGAGCGACGTAGTCAGCCATTTTGTCAACAATCAGCTTCATGTCTGGCGGCAGTGGCACTATACAAGGTACCGACGTTAATTCTCTGCAAACAAACCCATGTTAATACTGGTATTGAACGTATGCAGCAGGTAACATTTCTGTAACAGGTTCATCACTCCAATGGATCGAAATGACAAGTTGCTGTTCCTAACAGTAGACTATCGCATACTGACCGAGAGCATGATAATACAATGTTAGGATACAGCACCAGAATGGAACTCATTGAGTGCATAAACTGCATATTCATGATAAGCAGCCCTGTATTCCTACCAACCATATCATTCATTATCTGGCCACATTCAGCCATGAAAATATACTGAGCCTTGACACCTGGAATTCAAACGCAGACCATTATGAGTCTGTTGTCATGCTTATGTCAGGCTTATGCTACATATTAGATAAGCGGAGAATTTCTAACAGAAAATATCCTAGAAACTCTCTGTCATTTCATCAGAGTATAATGTTTGCCAGCACACAGACCATCAAACAAACCATGCATCAACGTCAATCAGTTTCTAATCAATGTTAAGTCACAAACATACGCTGCAAACTTGTTCTCGTGGGCTGACGACAACACATCAGTGGAACTAGACTGTAACGACGGCGGCGGCAAGGCAACAGTCTCCAAGCCAGGAACTGATGACGACGGCAAAGCCACAGGCTCCAAGCCAGGAACTGGAGGAAGTCGACTGTTGCGTGCATCAACCCTAGACATTGTAAAGCAGCATTAGCCGCAGTTGTCAACATGCAGCTGAAATGCCATTAAACATACCGGCCAAAAATTCTACACTCCAAATAAATCACATCCAAAACACTATCTGGGGAAACGTGAAGATTAAAGTTCAATAAAGATTCACCTAAGGACACAATAGTATCATAGGTTCCACTAAATGGCAGTAAAACGATACTTTTCACACACTGAATGCGGACTTTTACGAAATCTGTAGTTATCATCATCATCGTCATAAAAATGCCTGGTTGACTTTAATTTCATCTGTGATTAGGCAGTAATCCAAACTACTCTAACAACGTCCACAGTTCTCATGGACACTTCCAGTCAATTGACAAGCAATGACTGCACTGGCATTAGACATGTAACAGTTACTAGTAACAGACTCACAGACGTCATAACTGTGACCGACTGACAGTCATCAGACAAGATGACAAACTCACTGTGACGACGACGATGCTGAGTCTGATGTAGATGACGAGGAAGCATGGTGAAGAGATGGGGCTGACCGGACTACAGGCAGAGACTTCTCACCAGCCGTCGCTGAGCCATTCACTGCTCCACTGTCAACAGCAGTGTAACAACGATACATCTACAGATTACAGCCTTCACCAGCCTCTGTAACGTCATCATCATCACATCACCAGCCTCCGTACCATCAGCAATAGCACAGACGACAGCACTGTTATCATCAGCAAACTGACTAAATAATGTCAACAGAAAACATCAAATAACTTCAAAATGCTCCATGTCAACACAATCATTACTGCTGTTATTACAGATCATAACATCGTGGATGGACATGATATCTGATGATAAACTGTATTCACTGTGCAAGTACAGCCACGGTGCAACTAGCTCAGTGCAACTGTGTCAAGTGCAACTGGCTGACTCAAAGCCAAATCAACCAAGGCCACCACAGCAGCTTATATGATTAAAAAACGAAACAAAACATCTTACATTTTCTGAAGCCACCACAGGTTACATCAGTCCCCAGCAGCACAGCCTTCTTTACCAAAACAAAGTGTCAGGACACCACTGTAATAGAAGAATATGTCACAAGTCAGACACCAAGTTTCAATATTTGAGCCACAAAGAATAGACAGATAAGTAGATAACTGTTTGATAAACACCTTGACATGAAGTAAGCATAACATATACACTGAAAGCCTGCAGAGATATGCTGGCAGTTCAGAACAAAACATCTCACAGACCTTCTGTCCACTGGCTCCACCGGCTTCGGAGAATGTGTTCTTGTGTGTTTGCTCAAATTGCTCAGCAGCTTCGCATATGGTGTGTTGGCAATCTGACCGACAGGCAACTTGGACGAAATGGATTCTAAGAACTCCTATACAAAAGCAGACATTAACAGTATCTGATTGGAAATCTGCAAACTGTAGGCAGACACCACAACTAAATGTAGCTCATTCACACACAAAGTAATGGTTAACAGAGAATGGAATTCTGCACCACTGTATGGGGTTGTCTTAGTAACTGCAAAACTGGGTAATTTTGCCAGTTCCTTGTTCTATGCTCTGCATAAGTCATAATGAATATGCAATCTAACAAGTTGTTGCAACGTAAAAATATTTTACTGTTCTATCTCTCTCTCTCTTCTGGCTCAGAATGTGACTCAGAATCGTCCATTCTGGAGACTGGTGTCTGCATTTGGCGCTACGCACCCCTAGTGGTGCATGCCACACAAGAAGAAGATTTCATATTTATCACTAGCTATTACATGTCAAATTCCTGTGAAAATAAATCCGTACAAACAGACAAAACATTTTGTGTATTCTTTCTCTTTCACTAATAATTCAACAGCAGCAAGCTAACAGCATCTAGTCTAGTAATTTACACAGCCATTGGTGGCAGAAAAAAATCAATTAGATTTAGTTAGCAACAGAATGATACGTGCTCATGCAAAATCAATTAAAATTCGAAAGGTTTCACATCAATACTAGCTACTTAAAGACATTATAATCCTAAACGTCAGAGCTCTTTCGAAACAGACCTTTCTGCTGAAAGGCTGCAGTTGTTGTTGTCGCTTGTCAGACGACGACGAAAGATGTGGATGCAAATAAGTGTCATCAGCAGCTTAAACAGGACACAATGAACATACAATTATGCAAGCAATACACTGCACACGTCAATACTTGTGACAACGGCATTTAAAACACCACGATGATTTCTTCAATAACTATGTTACATGGAACAATCTACCTGCACCTCCGCCATCGATGGACATGACACTACATTTCGACACTAACTGAAGGCGTATCTGTTCCAGCAGTAACTGTAGCAGTACTTAAGCAACACTGACTGGCATTGCTGTGGCTATTACAGTGATCAATGGCACTGAATAAAAAATTCTGGCTTATTACTTACTTAGTCAAGAGGTAATTTTAGATGTTTTTGCATTAATATACTGTGAATTGAGAGCAAAATGTAGCAAAAAATGTATTGTATTTCCCAACACATCTGTTTTTGTGCTCTTACACTGCCTTGTAACATATACACACCAGGCCATGCCACTGTGAATGTGACCAGCAGTGGGAATTGGTTTATGGAGTCTCATTTGAGTTGGCCAATTTAAACTGTTACTTCGACGCTACAACTGCATTAGAAATGGTGACACCAGTCAAACTGACATATATATTGCATGTAGCACTGAAAAACCATAAAAACACACTAGCAGCTGTGAAATACATATTATCTTGTAACTATATAAAATGTTAATATTATCCAAGCTGCAATTAATGGCAGATTTCTACGTCCTTATATATTAAGGATATAACACAATTACACATCATTACCACTCAGATCACACATTGGGTCACTTTACTTTTTGGCTGAGACCAAACTTAATCCGAACTTACAGGCTTAGTCCACTTGGTTTAACACGGCGGAGATAGCTTAATCCTCTAGAGCTTAATTTTGGCTGAGCCGAAAACCACTTCACTTTTTGGCTTAGACCGAACACTGCAAACGTAGGCCTAAACGTTGTTCGCTATTGCAACGATATTTATAAAAATAACAAACTAGGTCGTTAAAAAT
>Ga0056129_1000158_pt1 | contig 14112 bp, 9 predicted proteins | sample WorMetLIZISLAND1_FD_71118 | JGI IMG/M metagenome (GOLD analysis project Ga0056129, IMG submission 71118) | Marine gutless worms symbiont microbial communities from Max Planck institute for Marine Microbiology, Germany - Olavius loisae LIZARD... ...
CAACGGTCACAATGGAGAGCCTATAGGAAACCACCACCGCTCATTCGAATGGTGCCATCGCTGACCCCCTACGACCTCCCCTTCCCCCCAAAATGGGCGTTCCATATGCCCCCAACATACGCGAATGGCCATATCTCTGCAACGGGTGATCCGATCCACTTCATGTTTTGTTCTAGGATAGGGTTTTCGGGGACGGCGGATCTAATGGCGCTATTTTCGATTCGAACAAATTCAACGCCGCCATCTTGGATAATTTCGAATGGCCATATCTCCTCAACGGCTCACGATCTACTTATATAGCGCGCATCGCGCGGTCATCTTTGCGATAGCACAGCTTTCTTGTTTATACTGACAGCACAGTGTGGCATTAAATACAGATGGAATGTAATTCGCGATTTTCTTTCCGGAGGGAAATTATCTCGAAAACGATGCAAGACAGTGCCGTTGTTAATACGAACCTCTATGCGATCCATCTAAATGCGAAATCAGGGATAACATTGAGTGAACTTTTAAGATCTTTTCATCTACTGAAAAGCTCTCAAGGGCAAATATCTCGCGATTAGGCCCTACTGCACTGCACTGCATTTTGTAAACAATAGTGTCACTGTAATGATCTTAACAATCTTCGACTGTTCTGTTGGATTCCTCAAAATCAATTGCATAAACACGGGCTAGCAGCTCGGAGTTAACACTACTGTATGTTACAATGCTAGGCCTATAGTTCGCGTTTAGGTGATGACCTCTTAAGGATTAAAGGGAATATCACAAATCCAGTTACTTACAGCATGACGTAAATAAATAAGTAGAAACAGCGTCGACGTGTTTAGGACCGTAGTACGACTGACACAGTGTAATGCGAGGCCAGGGCGGTCGACCGCATAGGCTACAGAAACAATGCCAGTAGGCTAATCAATAATTAAACAAGAAAAAAGACGTCTTGATAAAAACTGTCATTTGGTGTGCCTTAGCCTGACGGGAGTAGAAGCCAGTCAGTTTGTCAGTCAGTCAACTCAGCCGGCTGAAGAGTGAAGCCATAATGCCGACGGCGCGAGCGCCATTGTGATTAGCAGTTGTGCAACTGACAAATTGCATAGTCGCAATGGCGAATGAGCTGCCGGCGCCGTTACGTCACTGGCTTCGTGTTGCCATGGAGACATCATCATCAACATCCGCAGCATCTTCGACGGATATTTCGCATTATTTCCACTAGACATCTGTGGATAATTTCCCTCGTGTAAGAATCGACTCGTTAACCTTAATGACAACGCAATCTCGGTATCTTGTTCTGTCGGTCATCATGGCTCAACAGGCCTGGCTTAGGTCTAAATGTCAGACGTCATGTCAACACAGGTTAAATGATGCACCACTAAGCTTAGATAGGCCTATGGCGAAAATGTCAGGCTACACAATTGTCATCCAGGCCACAAGTGTTCATTGTCGACGATACATAAGTTCCCTATCCTTATTAGACAGACAATAGCCTATCGTCATGATTCCACAAGATAACGAGGCCGATGCGAAATTAAGTTAAATGAATTAGAAATAATTTCATGTGTTCTGAAGATATAGGTAGTGTAACAAGAACAGGACAGCCGACAGTATTACCTCACAGTAGACTATCTAGTAATAGCGATTGTTGCTAAATAGCATCTCCAGTTGTTTTCGAGATATTGGGCTAGCTATAAGCTTATTGGGGTCACGACTTGACCTTTTAGGGTCATGTGACGTCATCGGTCAGGTGACCATTTAATTCCCATTGGTCATTTCGGTGGTCCTTCGGGAACCAAGCCTCTATCTCTGACGGTTTCCGAGATATGTAATGGCGAATGTGACGCAATGGTTGACATGACCTTGATACGACCTCTAAACAAACGTCGTCATTCATTTTGATACCAATCGATTTCTTATACGACTTCATATAGGCCGTCAATAGTAACTTTTGCTCTAGGACGCACCGTTTAGCCACAATACATAACGTTACAGACGACAGACGGCGACGGACGCAACACTGGCATAATCGCGACCGTTAGTACGGTCGGCTAAAAATTAGCGCTGTGTGAGTGACCGCAGATGATTCTTAACAGAAAGTAAATATCAGTTTTGACATGAATATACTACTGACGAAGGTCGGAGGTAAATTAGCCTAGCTCTATATTGTATAAATTCGCTAAGATTCCACATTTCACCAAAAATTCAGTATATACATTTATCAAACTTAGCGGAAGTTCGAGATTTGTCGTTCTAATGAACTGTTGGAGTGTTTGTAGTTCGGCGCAGTTAGAACTATGATGGCAGGCGTTCATGACCCTAAAGCCAATGAAGCAAGTCTTTAACATTTATGTTAGGGCCTAAGGGGCACTTAAGGAAACCGAAAGGACACAATCTATCAACGACAACGAATGGACATACAGTGCGACGGTAATGTCGCTTGAACGATGCCGGCAAAACGTTTGTGTAAAACAATGAAACATCGACCATGTAACAGGTTTCCACACAGTACACTGTAGCCCTATTAATGGTCGACAAGCGGAGCTAATGCACTCGACTGCCCATCCTAGACCAGTTTATGTAAGTGACTGTATATTAATCGCTTCTAATAATGGCAAAACCGGTTATTAATTGTGGCCAGGTTACGCCATTTTATGAAGTTGATGAGACAAAAACCACAATCAAGTAAGTCAAAAACGAGCAAATTGTTCAAGTTATTTTATGGGCAAGTAAACGCAATGATTTTAATTTTTGGGGTCAAACTGATCAACAGAAGTGACTGAGATCGGACACGACACGTTTTTCTTGACAGTTCTGACAGCGTACAAGCAAGCACAGCGGCAGAAACATTGCGAACGTCACTGGTGGAATTTATGTCAAATCACGCACGCACACACACACGGGTGAATTTCACTTCATGGTCATAATGTCAACTCATCAAAACAAGACACAAGACTGGGCTACTGTGCATGCAGAGTGCGCGTTGCTATAGCAGCGACGTCGGAGACCAGAAGGATTGAGGTGTGCACACCGCGAGTGACGTCTGGATTCTCTGGAACTGGCTTTCTATCGCGAGCAAAGCCGGCTATGTCAGCTCCTGATGGGGCTTAAAATTACACGAACATGTTGCTATTATGTACAAAAATACGGCCACGTTCAGTGGCTGGCGTGTGTGTCTCGGACTGGTATGCTAGTCCCTGGTTTGAAAACACGGCTCATCCAGAGCCTAGAAAGGAAGCCCCCAGCCAAAAACTGGGATCATTCATCGGTAGCCAGCCTTGGGAATGGACATACATGAACGTTTCACAACATGAACGTCATTTTATATTCAAAGCATTTAGACTTTGGTGCAAAGCCAAAGCCTCATGAGTCCTGAATAGGCTATATACTTCCTGGTCGCGGAGTTGATGACGTCAGAGTGAAAACTGAATACGCTGACGTGCAACTTCAATCATCAACGTGAAAATCAACGGCTGTTGATTTGAACTGCACCTACGTGTCATCGGTGAATCACAGCAAAGACACGTTAGATACCAGACCATGTCAGTCAACTTGACATCAACAGTACTGCAACTGCGCTGAGTCAGTCCGTCGTTTGACCCGTGATGATCCGACCAGTTAGTCAGTCAGTCACGACTGCAAGCAACACTTGGCTGTCAATATTCACTGCAATTGCTTACCACAGACACACACGTCACTCCAAGCACATGACACGGTAAAGGGCTGTCTACAACGCCACTCATTAACGTGCAAACTCAATGCATCGATAATCGGCCGATAATCGGAATCGGCCGATTACTATGCCAGTATCGGCCGATTGTTATATACTATGTATTATGATGGCGTTGGATACTGAAATTATATTTTTTTTACTTTGAACGGACAATACAAATTTTCGTTTTATAGTTATATATGCAAACTTTGCAAACCGTGCTGGTAGCGTTGTTTAGTTATGCAATAGTTTGTTGCATTATACAGTAAAATATTTGTATGATTGATACAGTCTTTGGTATTAAGATAAGAATGTCAGGTTTATGTATTAATCGGTGTCGGCCGATAATCGGCCGATTGTTAGACGCCGATTATCGGCCGATAATCGGCCATTGCCTTATCGGTGCATCTCTAACAGCTACTAACAGCGTGACAAACAACGTCCAGATTGCTTCACAATTTCGTATTCACTCCAGTCGAACAAACTTCAAATACAACAGTGAAAATCTCACAATTTTGCAACAACTCATTCTGGTACAACGTAAATTAATTTCACTGATGGATTTTATTCCGCGTCGCAAAACAGACGAAACTAAATGTGTCTAGTATTTGACTCAATGTCAATGTTCTACTTACATTACATCACAGCATTTGACATGTACATGTAGTCTAGTATAAATAAGAGTTTACCTCTTTGACGCCCACTGCTGCCGTATTGGTACAGCTATAAAGCATCCTGTGCCAGACCAGGTTAAGCCGTCATTTGTAGTTTTTTTGACATCCGGGCACTCTGATGCTGCTCTATGAGCGTCAGAGTGCCCGGATGTCAAAAATTACAAATGACGGCTTAACCCGGTCTGGCAAAGGATGCTTTTTAGCTGCACCCATATGGCAGCAGTGGGCGTCAAAAGGCTAACGACGGCGACATTCTTATATTAACATCATGCAGACCACTAGATTCACGTACATATAAATACGACTCAACTAAACAAAACCAACTTATAAAGGAACGCAAGGAAATGTGACAGTAAACGAAGCTCAGTGACGAGACGACATGACTGAAGTAATTTACTGTAACTACAAGCAAAAATGACTATCTGGGCATTCTAGGTAAAATGTGACACGAACGAGACAGGAAAAAGCTATCACAAGTACGTAGCATAATATAAGAGGTAGATACCAGCCGACAAATACAACTTGCAAGTACATACATAAATAAAAAACGTGGCTGCTGCAGTAATATCGATGTATCGTTTCCCGGGATTACGGACACATAAAATCACTGAATACTTCAGCATCAAGTGCAGTAAAATGCCATTCAATAATCCCAGAGCAAAGTCATAAGCACCCACACAGACAGTATCAGCGTAAAACCACCAGACATCTGGGTCAGACATGCCAGACGGAGTGCAGTCAGAATGCAGAGTGAAATGTAAATAATAAACAGTAAATCATCAAGTTGAGATCACCCGTCTGCATGCATTGCTGTCACAATGAATGCTGACGAGTACAGCTACAGCATTCATCAACCCCACCACGTCTCTCAGTAGATCTCCGTTTCCTCACACTTGACTGCGCCGCCTCCAACACCAGCTGGCTTCATTCCGTTCAGCGTGCCACTGTCGTCTGCCAGCTGCCGGTGAGTACACACTAGCTCAAGCCTGGCACACTCCTGGCGAACAGCCTCCAGGTTTGAATACTCTTCGTCAACGTTCTTTGCAGCTGTTGAAGTCAGAAAGCTCGTCTTGCGTGTTGGAACTGGTGGCGGTGTGCGACCACGCCCGCCATTCCTCACATCCACCACGAGCTGTCTCTTGTCTGTGGTGGTGTTTCGTCTGATTGTTCCAGTCTGTGACTCAGTGCTGTCTGAGTCACTATCGACTGTTGCTAGTGGAGCCATTGACAAAGGTCGACCTCTACCGCCGACACCATTAACTGTCGGCAATCCTCGCCTGGCATCGACACTGCCGGCCGCTAGAGGCTCCATGGCGCTGCTAGGACGATCTCTTGGCTTGTTCGGTGAAGACGTGACACAGGCGTTTGTGGTGACGTTCTTGAGAGCTTTACGAGGCGGTGGAGCTGGTGGTACACGCTGTGGTTTACCAGCACCGAGCTGAATCTCAGTCACGTGATCACTGAACGTCACGTGACCTTTCGGTGACGGCGAAGGAGACTGCACAGTAGAGAGACTTTTAACACTTGACAGTGGAACTGGTGACGAGATGGCTAATGACTTCAGTGAAACTGTCACATAGTCTGCTGCTGCTGACACTGGGCTAACCTCAACAGATCTGGTTGTCATCACTGTAACAGAATCAACAGATTTCACCGTACCAGCATCAGTCAGTCTAGCAACAGAATCTGTGGATTTAGCCGGTGCAAATGTGACCGCATCAGTGGAGCTGGTTGATCTTCCCACAACAGAATCAACCAATTTCAGCGTAACGACATCAGCCGACCTCGCGACAGAATTAATGGATTTACCAGTTGTGGCCGTACCAGACAGACCACACATCATGACAGCAGTGGTGCATGATGGGGTAGAAACTGTAGACTCCAGCGAGCAATACTGTGATGCTGAGACATCTGTAGATGAAGCCAGCAGCCGAGATACGCAACTTGTAGCCAGCGCTTCACTCACAGTAGAAGACGCCTTCGACTTGGCAACAGTTGTCACAGCAACAAACGATGGGATTGTTGTGGGTGTTGTCATAGCAACTGACGTCATGACAACAGATGACGGCAGAGTGACAGATGGGACAGTTGACGTGGATGCAACAGATGACATCAGACAACTAGAATCCACTGCGTCATCAAATGTTACGAGTTCTCGTGACATTTCACACCTTCCGGTCTGAGGCAATATGTCAGTCGAGTCTGAAGGCTTGTGATCTACCACCATGTGACCGACACCACCAGCGCTCTTCCTAGCTTCGCTGAACATCAGTGCCAGTGTTGACTGATGACGGACGTCGTTGTGAGCAATGTTGTCAGTCTTGCGCAGCTGATGTCTGGTCAGCTCCAGTGTCCTCTCAAACCTCAACACTTCAACGCTGCTCGAGAACTTCTTCTTACGTTCTCGAGCCTCGCTGGCCATCTGCAGCATTTGCACATCATCAGTTACCATTAATCTAACAAAGAAACCAATGATAATATGCAAGCTCTTATGACACAATTGGATTCAGAGAGGTGGCTGCACATGGTGCGGAATAACAAACTGTGTACTGTTCAAAGGTGCAGCTATAGTGCAAAAGAACCTAAAGCTTGCAGCAGACTTGCCTTTCAGACAGGCTGGATGTATAGGAGTGGCAGAATGAAGGGAGGGAAGAAACGAGAAAGGCGGAGACAAGAGGGAGGGGATGGGATGGAAAGGTGTGGGAAAGTTGTGGCCCCTTATATCTGTCACAGCAGTCAAGTCACAGCTGACGAGTGTGGTCAGCCACACTAGACAGCATGCCAAGCTGCCAGTCCAGCTAGATGTTCATGGCGAGTGGGATGGGACAGAGCCACGAGGGGACGCAGCTTAATCATGAACTCAACCAGACACCGTCAGTGGTCCTCAGAATGTGTGTCGTAGACTTACTGCTGCCGCCATGTTTAGCTGTCTATCAACATGTGAATGTGTGTTGTCAACTGAACTTCACTAGTCATCTTCATTGTCGACAACTGTCGTTGCACAAGTCTTCATCTTTGCACACGACGTCTTCACTAGTCTTGCTCTTCTGACCTGTTAACACTGTTGTTGTTGTTGTGGGACGTCAGAGCTACTGAGAACTTGGTCAAATTGTTCCAACTGACATGGTATCAAGAAAATAACCGTCAGTTGCACCCACCTCGCTATCGTAAAGAGCTGCCATCACAAAGGTCCATCATTGTAACTCTGGATCTTACAGTATGCAGTGCTAACAAATGCTGCTGCAAGCAGCCACAGACACTTGGATATACACACATAGGGGAGCCTGCAGCCAGGGAAGCAGTCATCTAGCCTTGCTGAATGCCACTGACGATACTATACGATACGATATAAAAGTTTAAAGTGGACTCAAAAGCTGAGTGTGATCAGCTTAATCTAGCACACAAAACTAAAACAAAAAACGCCAGTGCCCAGTTAGTTCAGTACAGGCTGAAGATCCGTGAAGAAGGAATAAAAAGACTATGGAGGTAATGATTTGTGAAAGAGATGAGTTTTTAAGTCTTGAGTGAAAGACTGAGGGATTGATAGATGGTGAGAGCGAAGGTGTGACTGACCTGTAGTGCTTGTAGCCTGGCGGCGTGGTCCGGCAGCAGGGCTGTGATGCTCGTCATCAATGAACGCCGATCATCATCACTCACTTCACGTCGACTGTTGATCAACGGCACACTCACTGGACGCTTGTCCTGCACCGCGGCCAATCTACACACCAGCTCACTCACATAAATTTAAGTAAGTAAGTAAGAACACAAGTGAGCTAGTGTGTGAACTGTCAACTGTCATGGTCATGTCAACATGGCATGGATGCTTGCTCGCGATGCTAGTCACAATTTTTTGCTGTGAGCAAAGTAAAGACACTGTCAGTTCCTTAACGTCAGACGTCAGATGTACGTTGACCGGTTTGAAACACGGTACGTCTTACAAAAATTTCACAAGATTCCTCAAATGTACAAATCATTAATGGAGCCTGCGGTTGACAGGGGAGTTCTATTGTGCTCCTGGGAATCTGTTAATGGTTAATGATTATGATCTATGAATACATCATCATCTAGTAAAAATTTGCACTATTGGTGTATTTTGTTTTTAATTTGTAGCAAACATTCAGTATAAGAATGTCAAGCACCCAGAGATAATTCACAGATTTCATAGAGATAATTCCTACTAAGCATCAACCTAACAAAGACAATATATAATCAACATGAGTTGTACTTCTTCAGCGTCACCAGTGTACCCATCAGCTTCTTTGAACGTCGTAGTGCATCATCAATGCGTACTGGTTCGTCTTTCAAGAATCTGTCGACATTACACCAAAACAACCACAATAACAACATCACTTGACAAGCTTCTGCTGCTGGTCGTAGTTAACGCACTCTGCTGCTGGTGCTACTTTGTGCATATGATAGAGTGATTCCTTTATTATTCTTACTAGGTGTTTACACGGTGTTATCATCAGTGCAACCGGTCAGTCTGACGACCATGGTCAGATCGACGACTGCTTTGTCTAGCTGATTGTAACTATGATCAGAATAATCAAACTCGTTTGATTTCGTTCGACTGTCGACTGTCATAACATATAAACACTACATCTGACGTGTCCGACCAACTCTCCAATCAATCACCAATCACAATGCGCTGTAGGTGGTGCCAAGGGTGGTACTCTGTCAGTCAGTTACTAAATGTATCAGATGGATGATATCTTTTTCAAAAAAATGTATATAAGTTTTAGGCTACATTATTAACGAATCAGTGCCTGTCAATTTGCAACCATGGACCGCTTGTTGTCGAGATCTCTACGACCCTCAGTTGGTCAAACGCAGCAGTGAGTGAGGAGTGAGTCAGTATCCAGTTTTTACGTTGGTAGTTACGAAGTTTTGCCAAGAAAATAACTGGATAAAAGTAAAACTGGATTAGACGGTTTAAAAGCGTACTAACCTATCTTTTGGCATTGCCAAATCATATATAGCCGTATCTGTTCTCATAATGTTTTCCTCTATTTCATTAAAATGTTGCTGAACTCAGAAAATCCCAAGCACAAAACTGCGGATTGTGGAATCCCAGGATATAATCTCAAAGTACTGGCCGGCACGTTAATCAGTCCGACTAGTTGGGCTGATGATAACGTCAAGTAAACGCCCAGTTAACCCTGCTTCACGGCAGTTTATTATTATTTATAAATACATAATTATAATGACAAAGCCGCTGTGCCAGAACAAGTGCACAATGAAGACAGGACATCGACAGTTCAGATTAATCAAAGACTTGGTTATTTACTATCAGCATCTGACAGAAAAATGAGTTATAATTTGTGCAGAAGTGTCATACACTCATCAAGTAACTGTTCGTCAGTGTAAATGGACTTGTTACATTGAAGAACAATAGTTGCCACTTCTGACAGGTGTCTGCGTGTTTGTGTCATGTTCCTGTTCTTCTTGTAAGCACGTGTTTACTGAACTTAATTTACTTACTAACTTACTTCATTAGTGATCTCATAAAACCCTGACATTGGTCACTCACTTTTCCTCCTGCACCACAACCTCCATCTCCTGCGCCATTATCGACTTCATTCGTGTCTGCAGTGGAGGGAAACTGCCTGAAATTCACACCACACGGACATCATTTAAATGCATTCAAAATATGGTTGTAAAGTCCTCATTTCACTGCTGTAAACTGGAGGAAGAACTGTAATCTAAACATCAACTCAAAAACTCCTTTTTCACTCTTGAAATTAGCTCTGGCCTGTAGTATTTTGATTCTTATTCAGCTGTGTAACTCCACTGCACACTTTCACCTCACCACACACGATAACACATGTCCCATCAATACATAACACTGTAATACACAACACTTAAGACTGCAAACAAACCTCTGAGCGCGGCCAACGAACGACTGAGCTGACTAAGTGCAAGTGCAAGTTTCTCAACTTCCGTCATGTTGACTCTGCATCGACGACCTACGACGTCCTTGCGTATTTCCTCAATGACACTCTCAAGGTCACTGACAGACACATCAACACACATCAACACACGCTGCACATCTAATACTGACGAATGTGTAAACAGACATTAAAACACAAGGTTCCTCAATTTCAAAAATTAAAGTCCGACTTTTTCCCATTATGTTAGCAATAAATCCCTGAGATTTCAGGTGCAAGAACTAAGTTTTTCACAATTTTTAATCAGCTCCTTCAGTGACCCCATTTACACTGCTATTTTTGTTTACATGTTTTGCCTCTTAAACCATTTCAGTCAGATACTTTTCCGTATAAATTTTATATTTTAACCACTCCAGACCACACTCAACAAAATGGTTAACAGATCCAACCATCAGTACTTCTCATTGACAACCATCAAATTTCCTGACGTTCACTGACATCAATTCCCACAATTTCCAGATGATCTGGAAGCCCACAGCAATATATGTCTTATTTGTGTGTCTGTCTGTATGTCTGTCAGTATGGATAAGAAAACAAAAAAACAATTACTGTTTTAGAGTTGGGCAGCCACTGGTGAACAGCAACCAGAAACAATTACACTTAACCCATCACTACCATCATTCTCCGACTCCATACCAGTAACTGTTATTAGTGCTGTCTATTTAAATCAACCGCTGATCTTCCTCGCTTTTCAGACTCTAACAACACACAAAGAAGTAAAGTAGTAAAGTTCTTCTCCGACGGGGCTGCACTGATCAACAACTCATTAGATGGACACTCACTAAGTACCTCAGCAGTGCTGGGCAAAATACGAAAAATACGTCAGATAATCAAGCACACAGTGAAACAGAACCAACAATGAAATACATACATCAAGCCTTGTTCAACTTGTCCGGCCTCCGTCTGGTATCTCAGTGACCGAACGTCTAGACCAAGTCGTTCAGTTCTCATTGACAACGTTTTCACGTTCACTGCTGCCGACGGACAGTGACATTGCAACACGATCTGATCAACACATTCATAACGAACGCTTGTGACTTGGTCGGCTTGTCAAGTGCACACTCATTAGTCACACGACTGATAAGTGATAAAATGTACGGTGAAGTTGCAACTGTGCTGACTGTAGCACTGTACTCAGATGATCATAAGGAATGGAACTCAGGGAGTGTATACACTGTGTCTCAAAAAGCATGACAATTGATGTTTCATCACAACTTTGAGAAATGTAGATCAAATTTCAAAAACTCTTTCAATGGAAAATTTCCCACTCACACCTCACATGAAATATGTATGTAGCTACACTACCTGGTGAAAATTAAAAATGCAAAAAATTCTAGCAATTTGAACAGCTGTAAAACAAAACTATTGCCACGTTCCTGTTTCATAAGTGTTTTATGCTAAAATGTTTCCTTAGTTTCAGTCTTGTCACTTCACCAAAATGTCCAGCAAAATCAGGTCTGGTTTGTACACAAAGAAGAAGCACTCAATGCCTGCAGCTTACTCGGACAAATACTGAGCTTAACTTTGTGGATCCAGGCGTAACGATCAGTGGCTGGAATACTACTGTACTCAGTAATGCTTCTAGCACAATGACTGCTGCCTGTTATCCGTGATGTATGTGTGAAGATATTGTGTCTTTCAACAAGACAGTGCTCCCGTGTACAAAAACAGTTCCACTGAGAGAAAACTCACAACAATAGCCTAATATTATGCCAATTATATGACCTGTTTGTAAAGTATGAGAGAGTCATTTTAATATTAACTGGTAATGATGCTAATGTGTATCACAAACGATACGACCTGTGAGATAGATAGTGCCATGCTAACAGGACAGGTGAACATCGGTCACTGTTGACAAGCAGAAACGAAAGTACAGACAGACACACAGACAGACTCACAGCCAGACAGACAGACAGACTCACAGACACACTCACAGACAGACAGACAGACAGACTCACAGACAGACACACAGACATACAGACAGACAGACACACAGACAGACTCACAGACAGACTCACAGACAGAGAGACACACAGACAGACTCACAGCCAGACAGACAGACAGACTCACAGACAGACTCACAGACAGACAGACAGCCTCACAGACAGACATACAGCCAGACAGACAGACACACAGACAGACTTACAGCCAGACAGACAGACAGACTCACAGACAGATGACAGACACAAAGACAGACAGACAGACAGACATACAGACAGACAGACAGACATACAGGCAGACACACAGACCTACAGACAGAGAGACAGGCAGACACACAGACAGACTCACAGACAGACAGACAGACAGACCTACAGTCAGACACAGAGACCTGTAGCTTGTGAAAGACGTCTTTGAGTGAAGTCATTAATGAGTCAAACGATGACTGATGAAGTCGACGCAGTGAGTTGACGTCATGACGTAGCTGCGCTGCTTGACGATGTAGTGACAGTATCGTTGACGACACCGACTTGTTGACTGCTGACGGCTGGTCTGTCATAGTCGACGCCGACACATCAGACAGGCCTACATTTCACAATGAACACACACATAAATAAAGAAACCAATTTACTACATACATTATTTCACAGCCACACGCTTGAGTTGGAGTAGAGTTTAATGGCCACAACCTATACTGTGTCTCTGAAAAAATCCACCAACTTTCAAACGTATAGCTCAAAATTATAAATTAAATTACATTTGGCAGAAATATTCAAAATACTCCAGAATACAGTTTGCATGCTTCAGTTTTCATGTGGGTTTGCTTTTTATTAACTTTTCGTCTTTCAAACCAGACACCGAAAATAACGCAAATTTTGACGACATATCAAGCAAACGTGCAAACTTTGACGAGGTGCAATTTTTTAAAACATGCACCTCAGCTCATAATATTTGGTACACATAATCTGCAGACATTTAAACATAATACACTCATCAATTAATTACTGCTAATGCAGTTTTACTATAAATTTCGTCACGAGAAGTGACAAAAAATTATGCATCACACCGCCTTTCAACAGAAGAAACATGCACGTGCTATTTTCAGTATGTAGTTTCAGAGATGATAAAGTGATAACAGGCAAACCCACATGAAAACTGAGGCATGCAAACTGTATTCTGGAGTATTTTGAATATTTCTACCAAATGTCATCAAAACTGAGTCTGATCCTTATAATTTCGAGCTATACCGTTTCAAAGTTGATGCATTATTTATGAGACACAGTGTAGATCACGTCAGAGCCGCATGCTACAATAACTCTCATGTGGCTCAACTACTACAAAGTCTGATTTACAACAAAACAACGTCGTAATCATTAACAATCAAACTACGTAATAAAACTAAACATCATCGTTTGTTGGGAGCTGAATTATGTAGGGTTTAACGTCGTACTAAGCAGATTTCACGTCATTTTGGAGATGAGTTCGTTTGGAAATTTTCAACTAAAAGAAATGAAACACAAAACAGATCACATAAAGTATGGTCAAAACACAGCAGCATCAGCTGTTAGCAGTGAAACGACAGACTAATGCAGCGGCCACCACACTGTGATCACGAGGCAGATCTCCGTTGCAGTGAATGCAGGCGTATCACACTGTCAATGATCACCGTCATGTAAGAAGAGAGCTGGCTAGTTCCCCAACTACACCGTGTCCCAAAAAAAACATGTGACTACATTTTCTACAATAACTTTAACAATAAGTGTCCGATTACAATAATTTTTGGCATAGTTACTAGTAAGTCTATGAGTCATCGAAAGCTGGTTTCATTTCCCACCTCACCTATCTAGTGCAA
>Ga0056129_1000162_pt1 | contig 13996 bp, 7 predicted proteins | sample WorMetLIZISLAND1_FD_71118 | JGI IMG/M metagenome (GOLD analysis project Ga0056129, IMG submission 71118) | Marine gutless worms symbiont microbial communities from Max Planck institute for Marine Microbiology, Germany - Olavius loisae LIZARD... ...
AAAACACATAGCAACGGATGACTATACAACAAGTGTTCAGCGGAAATACCATCAGGGCCAGCGGCCTTTCCGTGCTTAAGCCCCCGAATAACAAAGTCCACCAACTCAACATTAATTGCACGGCAGCTAATTCATAAGCTAACTAAGTACAAGTACACTGAAAGCCTGTGTTCAAGGTGAAAGATTATCAGTGCATATACAAGGTGTTCAAAAATTAGCGGGTCCTCTAGCTATGTACACTTCGATGTATTGCAGCATTTCTGTTAACGATTTGGATAAAAATTAGTACGACGCGGTTTTAACAAGCAGTTTGTTGGCTTAACGAAATGTCAGAACTGGACCAGAGTGACCCGTGGGCTCGCTAATTTTGGAACATGGTGAAATAACTAAATAAGTTTGTTTATATACGCCTACAGCCCCCATAATCAGATTTGGACTGGTCATTGTGCACAGGCGCTACCTGAAAAATATAACAAATAGAAATTTCCCAAAGTTACTTAATGTTGACTTTATTGTTTTACTGTCATTTTAAAAATTTTCCAATGAATGAATTTCTAAATTGCCCAATGGGAACGTTGCGAATGCTTTGAGCAGTAGCCACGAGTGTAGGCGGGGTATGACTAAATACCGCATCGTCGACCCGCATCGGCCCCGATTCTGCACACTGACCCGCAAAAGACGGGTATGAAACTAGGCCTATACACGGTTTCACTGTATGAAAAAGGCGGGCGACATCTGGCACTGTTTCACCTGGTCGCAAACATAGTCAATGGATTCGGACAGTCAGACTGCAGGCCCGCCAGGCCGCCACTGCTGCTATAGGACTACGCCCTCATCACAGTCAAGTACTCATACTCAGGCCGAATGCTGATATTTATTTTACTCTCCCTCGGAGGGTAGAAGGCTGAGTCGAACTAGGCACTCCGGACAGATAATTAATGTTGTGTTGTATTGTTTATTGCTAACATTATAAAAGGAATTCATTGTAACGTTTCACATGCAATTTCAAGGAAAAAAACATAATTGGCTACAACAGGTTCACGAGCTACTTAAATCAACGGCTGTATTGCTTCACGATACTTCGTCACGGTCAGTCAGTTATAGACAGGTCAAAGGAAAAACATGCTGGACCACAGGCCTATATTAGTCTGTAGAGTTGAGTTTGACAATATCGCTACATGTAGACGACTGTCATCATGTAGGCTAAACGTAATATTGTGTGTCAATGCGATAATTAGTCATATCGCGAGTAGGCGTGCCTGATGTTTAACCCTTTGCCGCCCACTGTTACCATTATGGGTACAGCTATAAAGCATCCTGTGCCAGACCTGGTTAAGCCGCCATTTGTAATTTTTGACATCCGGGCACTCAGCGTCAGAGTGCCCGGATATCAAAAATTGACGGCTTAACCTGGTCTGGCACAGGATGTTTTATAGCTGTACCCATATGGCAAGGGGCGTCAAAGGGTTAACACTATACTTGGACTGAACACGGACGCATGCGGTGTTCTGTGATTCATTGCTCATTGTCGTCCGATGCATTGCCTTATATTCATGTAGTTTCGGCGAATCACGATGATATAACAGTGGGCCGCCTACTCTGCACTGTGTGCTCCTGAATGTGTCATTGTGTCACACATGCACGTCTTGTCACTGCTTCGACCTGTATTTCAGTACCTAATACACCCACCTAAGATATCACGACTGACAATGAACTTTACACTGACGTTATAAAGATGAATGACATAAGATATATTTTATAGCCAATATTAATATAACAAAAGTATCAGTATACAGTAAAATACACAGCAAACAACCAGAATTGCGAATCCAACTTGGCCGCCTTCGATTACCGTCATTATTGATGGACATAACCGAAGTGATTGCAGCTACGTTAACTAACACAGAACATTATGGCTTCTGAGACACCTTAAATACTGCAGTATATGCACGATACACGCTCTGGCACTGGCACCGACACAGTCTGCTGACATGATATGAGATGAAATTTGTTTGTAGGAGCGACAGCACCTTTCTACGGAGAAAAAGTCGGCTCTCTTTCGACTTTAGCACATCGTGTTAGTGGAGACGTTTACATCGTCGACGAAAAGCGGATCAGAATCAAAAATCTCATTTATGACGGCACCGGCCCCGGTAGGCCTATTTAATTACAAGCATCGCAGATACGTAGGATAATGTAAATTGTAAAACTAAACTACGAAATAACTCAGTCTCGCATTTTCTTCCTGTTCAACTGAAGACGCAGTGGCTCTCTCCCGACTTCCAAGAAACATTTGCGCCATTTCCCAGCGTCGCGAGCAATCGCACGTTTGTCATAATGTCCATGACGCACCGTAGGCCTATAGGCTTATTGTCACTTTATAATAGCAGCATTGTCGATGACCTTAATGCTTACTTAACTTGCTTTTATGTCTATACTTACTGTAACCATACTGTAGCCTATACTTTAAGTCTTTACCGTTGTAGACTATTTGTTTTGTTTAAAAGTCAAGTGAGTGTGACCGTCGCAAATCGAAAATTCACTTCTTTTCAGTATTTGATCGTCATTCTCGCAGCCGACCTCGACCGATCCCTGCCATGTGCAGTGGACCTCCTGCGTCAACATTTTTACAACCGTTGCATGGAATCAACTCGGTGTAAAATTTTAATTCTGAACGTTTTTTTTTCTATAAATTAAACTGTCCTTGTTGTGGATTTATACAATAGCTGCATACTTCTGGGGCGGACAGAGAGGAGAGTCAGGTCGAAAGCCCGATCCATCGGGCGCTGTGATCCCAGACGAGGACGGCCGGTAATTCATTATTATCATTCATTCTTCACTTCTCAGTTGTTGTTGCTTTAGTAGGCTCTCGGTAAAGTGATCTTATGTTGTCTTACTGAACCGCGTCTGCGACCTATGGCCCATGCTATCGAGGGATGCAGTATATACTTGTTTTTAATTCAATGTAGGCCTAATGTGCAATTGTTGTACAGTGAATTAATTATCATATTTAGATTGATGATAATTAAGGTCCTAGTAAATCGCATACATTGTTTAGATTGCCGGACGTTAATACACTTCATTTATGTTGTCAAACCTGTCCCAATAAAGGAATATTGTATTGTATTTCTATAGAAGAGGCAAGCTCAGCCGATACGACAATGCAGACATCGTCCTAACGTTACCGTCGCCTCTGACTGCACGCAACGTCGTCTGGTTGTCCGTCTGGTGTGAGGAATTCGCGGTACGTGTCCGTGGCAAGGTGTCGTAATGTTTTTCGTTCAGTAGATCGGCAGCTCAACTTCGCTTTCATGTATACATTATGTGCGCATCTCTTTTGCCGGCGACATCTGGCAACTTGATTTGACGTTTTAGCCGATCATTATATGGCATAGTCCCAAGCATTGTCGTCATTATTCCGTTTAGCTGTTGTCATTGTTTGTCATCTGTGTGTACTCTGGCTAAACGGCAAACCTTTCCGAAACTTTTGACATTTGTGTAAAAGTGGGAGGAACTCATTACTCATAGAATCCCAGGTGATCTAATATGAATCCATACAAAAAGCTCAAAGAGAGTTTAATGGATGCGTTCGTGTATCCAGCAGCCCTTGAGCGTAAATTTTACGGTGATCGTTGCTTTCACGTTCTAATGTATAGTATAAAACGCTGCAGTTGCACACGTTACATCTCACGTGCACAAAAATTAATAGCAACCAATTTCGTTACTTATAAGTTGCAGGTTGCAACGGTAATAACGACCAATAGGCCTACTACTCCAGTGCTGTAGTCGAAGCGCGCATAACATTGTCTCCGCGTCAATGTCAATCGACAATCGACAATGTCGGCTCATCTCTCAGGAACTAACATCAAAGAGATGCGAAATATCATTACATTACGTTCTACAGTGCCAACATCCCTCTTGAATATTTCAGGCAGTTAGGCCTATGTGCTTTCAAATTAAATGGTTATTCCATCGACTGTGAACTCAATAGCAACACAATTTAACAATACCTCGACCTAAGGCAATTCATGCGTGAGAAATATCAAATGTAATGCTAATTCAGACGAAGTGCTGAAAGTTCTATCCTACAAGGCAAAAAGCAGTTCCTTTCTAAACAGATGTACACGGCATGGTGGGGCTTTACACCTGCTGGCGACAAGCACAAACTCGAAGGTTTCCTGCGACGCGATAAGTTAGAACTCCACAGCATGCGAAATTTAGGGTGGGCCGCAAAGCTTGCAAAGAGCCACTAACGTAGGTTCTATGCGGTGCCTATAACACTGAAAAAGAAAAGAAGCGACTTGCAGATGAATAAGCGCATAAAGCAAGGCAAGGGCAGTAAGGACAATCTCGCCAGTAGGCCACAAGGGAATAAAGTTAAACACAGCACTGATGAGAAGTAATAAAGTCCACAGTCCATGAAGTTAAAAATACCAAACCGAACCGATATTTGTCAGTATTCGGCATTTCTCGGTATTCCATAATATCGAAGTCGGTATCGGTGTCGGGTTCGTTTTTTCGGTATACCGACCCATTAACTAATTAAGTAGGCATCTAAGTCACGATCTGTGAGTGTGTATTTCGTATAGGGCCTATTGCCTATACGCTCGATGGCAGCGATGTTTTGTACAAGCTATATACATGCAACTGAATGATCTGCAGGGTAATGTACATTTTCCTGTCAGCTCTGCTCTGCCTGTGTGCATATAATTTGTCGTTGATTGTGATTGGGGTTGTGCGATAGGTGGACTTCGGTAATGTGTTGTTCCCGGCCACTGTGCGAGTACCTCGCCCGACGTTCATCGGGACGTTCTCTCAAGAGGCGAAGCGAATCAGCTCCAGCAACGTTACCGTCACTGACGCCAATACCATCCGCGTCAAGTCGTTCACGTGCGGCAGCTGCTTGCAATCAGGTCATATATTTTGTACCCGCGGACCAGACTGCGAGTTGTCAAAAACTAGCACGGGGGGAGGGGGTGGCGTTTAATTGCCGGGAGCCACTACAGGATGAAGTCTGGAAGTGACGTGATTTTTGGACGTTGTCGCCCTTCGACTTTGTCCGCTACTTTTTAATTTATCGGAATTCGATAGGCCTATATTTTGCGGTTAAAATTAAAGCATTTTTGCAATGTTTAAGTGATCAATTTTGCATTTTGCTTTAACTTTCTTACTGTAATGTCCGCTGTTCAATTATGTAGGCTAAGAGGACACTAAGCCCATGCACGATAGTTAGGCCTATTGATTACTGATAATAAGTCAATCAATCAATCAATCAATCAATCAATCAATCAAACAAACAATCAGTTTACTAGAATTGCAGCAGATACTGCTGGAGAAATTCAAACAATAGAAAAGGGGATTAATAAAAGGCACACATACACAAATATAGGCCTACACATACATCTATATAAACTGCTACATTCTACAGCTAAATGGACCAGAATGTGGCCTAACAACCTGCACAGTAACGAACAGCTAGTACGGTATCATAAAATGCAATTGTGATATAAAGCAATGATTGAATCAGTCTATGGAGTGTAGGCTACTGCACATTTGCTACGCGACCATCATTGTCATGAATTGAACAATAGTTTTTTCTTATTGTAAAATTGCTTATTACAACTGTTTCACCGTCGATATACCTTGCCTGGCACCATTTAGTATTTGCCATTGTATATGACATAATTATATTACAGTTAATCTTTCGTGCATTGTACAGATGCCCAAATTGTCGGCAGCTTCTCACAAGCGATGGTGATCCTTCAGCAGTCTAGTGGAGGGTAATTCGACCTACTCTGTTTACTATCAGTTCGGGATGGCGAGTCTTTCCATCCCCCGTGGCTGTCGGGAATTTGAGCGTTTTTGTCGGGATAGGCAGATTGAAACGGAAAAATAAAGGTATTTCAAACGTAGTGTAAGGTTACTTTATGTCTTCACTGGCAGCCAGTATGAAGCTACGAACGCGAAGAACACGCTCGTCGGCGATTCACTACTGTCACATGTGCGATTCATTCGATCAAACTTGTCATAAGCCTATGACTGAATCAGTAAGCGCCGTTATTAGGCCAGTATTTGTCGTTCTTTGAGACGTGGGGAAGCTTAACAGCCTCCCCCGGCGGGGAACGTTGCCCCTCCGTTGGGGGTCATCCCTGGCGCCACCCCTGTTTTTCCCGTACAAGAAGCCTCAATATTTTTGTTTTTCGTATTTGTTAGCAGTCGAATAACAAAGTTTAGTGTTTTTATCTGTGAGGCCTGTGAATCACACAGTCTTCGTGGCTGCATTTGAACCATAAGAAGGTTGAGAACCATTTCCTCGCTCTAGATCTATACGCAGACCTTGAGTTTCGGCACTTTGTGTTTTGACATACGGCATATAACCCAAGCAGATTTGTGTTTCTGCACTTATTTTTAGCTTTTCCGTTAACTGTCATATTACAGTCGAAACTGCCGCTGCTGTTCAGCTACCGCGCATGCAGAATTTAACGTGTTACTAAGCAGTTTCTTGTCGTGTGCGATTCGTAGATCTGCCCGCCAAAGAAGCAGAAATGGGTCCCTGTCCCATCATTACATGGGTTTGCTGGGCTGAGTTTGACCCTCTGGGGTCTCTCATGATACGCATCTGGGCTGATTAGTAGCAATATTACCCACATGGGTGATATCTTGGTAGGCCTACAATATTGGCTCCAGGACATAGTAAACCTGAATGGGTAACACGTGGGAACCATTATGGACTGCAGGATGCAGCAAAACCCACATGGGGTAACAGTGGTTCCTCAGTGTTTAGAGCACAGAAGTTGTCCTGCATGATCCTGCAACCATGATGTAGGCATTCGATTTTGCATTCTTGGAATATGCCGTTACAATACGTGGTATATCATAAAGTGTGAATTCTGTGAAGTGGGAATCTGGACGCAGCCAGTGGAGTGCGTGTGAACCTGACGGTGCCTGAGCCCACAGATGTTACGAAGTTTGCCTTCATCGCTGTCCACTCATTCGACAATAATCAAACACTGGCACGCATCTCTCTACCGTCTTCACTTCTTGTGCCTCCAGATCTCAGCGGTCTGAATAGCATCTGTACTGTACGTTAGTTTGTGAAATTTTAAGTTCTATTCCCGTTATTCGTTTTGTTCAAGTAGTTCTATAAATTCATTTTTGTTAATTATCTTCCTCCACTCCCTTCTGCCCTTCGTTCCGCAGCATGATAGAGAGAGTGGACCGATGACGGGACAACTCAACCAAACTGTGAGTGGAGTAATCGCTGCGGTTAAAGCACGTTGGTAGATCATCCGCCGTAAATTCTAGGGCGCCTATCTTCACTCTGTGCCTCGGCTAGCTCTGGGTCAATGGGCCTTAACATCCGACGCTTGGAAGGCAACTTTTGTTATTTCTTGGAGTCTGGTTGTAGTTCGGAAACTGTTCCGTTGTGCCGGCTATTTGTCCGGTTTGTCTGGCACCACTGCGGAAGTTTTCCGACCCTGACTGGTATTGCAGTCCGGACAAGTCCTTCGCTGGTCCGGTAGCAGTTTTGCCAATGCACTAGGGCAGCCAATGGGGTAAGGAGGGGGCCAGGACCTCCTCCGAAACCCCCGTCCCAAATTTTTACAGATTATAAAACCTGTCCAATTACCAGGGAAATGAAGAGTTCAACTGTAGTTGAAACGCAGCAACTCACGAAGATCAGATGAGGAGTGACGGTAGAAGGGAAGAAGTTACTGGTATTGATTAACGACGTCTTCTATGGCAAATGATACGTTGTCGAGTTAACTTATTTTGCGTCATCTTGACTTCGAAATTTACTAAAATATTTTTGTGACATGTCTTACTGTAGCAAAAATTCTTAAACAATAATTGTCACAAGAGGCTGCGATTTTAGCGCAAAATGCACCAGAAACTGTTTGGGGCCGGACTTCTTTATAGCTGCAAGTAGGGGAGAGGAAGAGATGGAATGGGAGGACGGCAGGGCAAAGGGAAAGGGAAGGGTGTAGGAAGGGTAAAGAGGAGAAGGTGGGATTGGGAGAGGAGAAAAAGAAAGGGGAAAGAAATGGAAGGAAAGAAGGGAAAGTGGTGGTTGTCAGGATATAGCCAGGATATAGTTTCGGGTGGGGCAGCCGACACTATATCCTGGCTGCGCCACTGGGCCAATGGCAGAATATCGGTCATGTTTATATCCGGATCGAACTTAACTACCTGTCATGGCCATGTCTATAGCTGTTGTTATCGTCTATAAAGTCAAATTGTCGTGTGCGACTAATTTCAGGTTCCAGCACGACATACCACGGAGTGATCATCGGTCGTCTGCCGACACTGGCGCATCGCGTCACTGGCGACGTGTACGTCGTCGACTCAAAACATTTTCTCATTAAAAACTTCGTCTACGATGGAACTGCTCCCAGTACGTATAGGCTACGATATTCACCTGAGTCATACGTATACTACAGTACTGTGTCTAAAAATTACCTAACTTTGAAACGGTATAACTCGAAATTATATACATCGATTTTTATGATATTTGGCAGAAATATTCAAAAGACTCTGAAATAGAGTTTGCATGTTTTAGTTTTCATGTATATGTTTGCTTGTTATCACGTTATCGTCTCTCTATACTGCATACCGAAAGTAACGTGTGCAATAACGCTTCAGTCAGCTGTTGAGCGCGCCTTTTCTTAATGCAGCAGGTGAGACGCAGATCTTTGTGAATAATCTGCGACACTGATGATTGATGGATCCTCCCGCCTCATGTGTCTGTTCGGTGGCTCTGATGTTTGTCTTCCTGACTCAGCAACAGCGACTCAACTGTGTCGACGTTTTCATCGGTATGCGCTCTGCGTCTGCCGCTGCCCAGACGCCTGTCGACTGTTCTGAACTTCACCAGTAGCCTGTTGATGCTGTTCTTCGTTCAGAAACTCTGTTATATGCTGCCGAACGTTGTAACCTTTGCAGACATCAAATTTCGTTTTCTTTACTGAACGGCGTCAAAGTTGGCGCATTTGCTTGATTCAGCGTCACAATTCGCGTTATTTTCGGTGTCCAGTTTGAAAGACGAAAAGTTGATAAAAAAGTAAAACTATGGCGACGCCATTAGGAACTGTCGAGCTGGATCTACGCCCATACCTGTCATCCTCGAGCTCAACTCAACGTGATCTACAAGAACGTTCCACATGACGCCAAGTCAGCCATGGTCAGGCCATGGTAGCACTAGGTCGCCAGCCCACGGACCTCTGCATTAGATCATTCCGCCTACGATCAGCGTCGACGTCATCACTGCCTGTCCGCCGTACACGGCTGTCAACCGTCGGTGATCGAGCTTTTCCGATCACCGCTGCTCGTACCCGGAACGCTCTGCCGAGCCATTTCACGTCGTTACCATGTCTGCTAGTTTTCCGTAGCCGCCTGAAGATTAGCCTCTTCGGTTGTTTATTCTCTTGACTTTGTAGTGCCTGTGAAATGGCTTAGTAGTCATTATTGGACACTTTAATCGATCAAGTTACTTACATACTTACTTACTGCTTATCAATTTTTCATGAATATAAAAAGATGTTGTGATTTTTAAAACCACGAAGCACGACTTGTCTGCGTGTGTGGTCGACAAGTGAGAGCACTTGCACGGTTGTCCTGTAGGCCAGTCTGCCGCAGATAGAAAGCTGTCATTATGAGAGTGCATTAGTGGTTCGTATAATCTATCGAGTTAAAGTCAGCGGTGTGTAAATAAATTGTAGCTGCGTTCTTCTGGGTCGGTAAGCGAGGAACAGCTAAGCCAGAGCCGGACCACGAGACCGGTATAGTAGTTCCAGAGCGTACCGAATCTAACAGGTATGTTACACGTCTAATGGAGTTAGATCTGTGATCTGTCTGTCTCGGTATCTAGCTGTCAGTTGACAGTTTGACCCCTTGTCATTTCGTCACTGGGTCTGAGTTTGTTATGCTCATTCTTACGCGGCCCAGCCTAAGCAGCCGCAATAAGCGTTGCACCCCGCCCGAGTGTCCGTCCGTCTGTCTGTCCGTCCGTCCCGTGCCTCCGATTTTTTCGAAATAGGAAAGCCGTAGACACTTCTAATTTAGTGGAAAAAATGGCGCTGAACAAGAGTTACTAGGTGAGCAAATTTGAAGTATAAATATTAAAGGTCAAGGTCACTGGGAATGAAAATGTAAAAATCGTTTTTCGCGCATATCTTCGTCAAACGTGGATCGATTTACGTCAAGCTCAGACCAAAATGATCACTGGCCAATTCTACACAGTACACAATATCGTCTAATACATTTCACCAGCGGAATATGTGTTTCGTTTTGTGATATTGCAATTATCCGGTAGGTCCGTATGTCGCAGCGGCCGCCTGGCTGTGCACCTACTCGTGATATATGTGATTATTTTTATGCCGCATGCGTTGCCTGAAGATGCCGTTGCAAAAAGTTAGTAGGCCTATAATCTGTCGCATAAAAGTCGTTTTGCGGTGTGATGACTTCACTCTCTTATATTACTGACAAATAAGTTGTGTTTAACCAAAGTTCATTTTAATTTGTTTCAGATACTTTTAGATTTCCACGGAAAGCCTATGTGACGTTACTTTTGTATTTTAAATCAATCTCGATGGTGTACATAGCACATCATCTGTCATAATTTTCTGTTTTTTTTTACCTGTTTTGTGTATTTTGTTTGCGCCATTGCGAATAATGATCGAAGACATCTGTATTTTGTTGGTTTTTTACCAGACTGACTCGCGCTTACAACAGCGAGGATGTCATAGTGACGCTGCCCGAATCACTCGACGTCGACGACATTCTATGGTTGTCAGTCTGGTGCATACGATTTAAGGTATCATATACAGTATTCTTCGTTTTGGCTGATTATGATAGTCTGTCATCAATGCTGTATGGTAATTTCGCTTGACTCTAAGATGACGCCAGTACTATTGCATGGTGTCAGTCAGCTAGTCTTAATATATTTATTATGAAGTCGTACTCTTAAAGTACACAAAAAGAGAAAAAAAAGTGCAAAAAAAGAAAAACCATTAACTACTAACATGTCCACAAACCATCAATCAACAGCTTAACATCGCTGACAGAGAAGCTGTTTAATCAAAACACATCAGATCTGATGAACAACAATTCCAACAACATCTGCGCCCGTGCAGCGTCTTCAGGGCTAACGACGCTCCAACAATATCGCTGAATATACTGGTGGCTCAATAACATAAACCTCTCATACTCAAAGTCATACCTAGAGCAACATTGAAATATGCTACAGCCAAGTGGAGATTTCATACGACCGTGCCATACAGCATACCTTACCATGAAATTCACCAATTTATTATCACAATTAAAGCATTTCTGTGTGAAAGTGACCAAACGTGTCATCAGTTCGTCATATAAAGGCAAACGACAGCATCTGCATTTTTTACATTACATGGTATCGTATGTACTCTTGACAACGGCTGTACAAGACCATCATAAAGTTGTCGACGGGCGTACTCTGGTCTCGGTCTTAACAATAACATTTCGGTTTATTCTTTGCTGTAACTATACTGGTGTTGTAGCAAAACTTTGGTCACGTGATTGTGCCGGCGAACGTCCGAGTGCCACGTCCAGTCGTCATTGGTCAGCTGTCTGACGCAGCGCACGGGGTCCGCTCAGGCGCTGTCACTGTCGTCGACAGTAGAACTATTGTCGTCGACTCCTTCACTTGCACCTGTTCACAGACAGGCACGTCGTGTCGGCGTTAACTCTTTGACGCCCACTGTTGCCATTTATGGGTACAGCCATAAAGCATTTTGTGCCAGACCGGTTTAAGCCGCCATTTGTAATTTTTGATATCCGGGCACTCTGATGCTCAGCCATGAGCGTCAGAATGCCCGGATGTCAAACTTACAAATGACCGCTTAATCCGGTCTGGCACAGGATGCTTTATAGCTGTATATCTATGTGGCAACTGTGAGCGTCAAAGAGTTTATATATACCGTTTTAGCGCGCGACAGTATGCAGAGCGCGCTATGCTATCGCCGTCCGACCGTCTGTCCGTCTGTCCGCTTGTCACACGGGTGGATCAGTCAAAACACTTGAAGTCAAGGATTATGCAATTTTTACCACACAGTAGCCCCCATCACTCTAGTTTTTGCAGGGGGAAGCTTCACCCGGAAATTCTGACGGGTTCCTCCTGAGCGCGGGCGTCGCCGTCAAACAAGGGAAGGGTAGGGAAAACAAGTTATTTTTTAACTTTATGCGTCAATATCTCAAAAATCGCGACGCGCTATGTCCAAAGTTACTATTAATGACTAATAGAACGTTGATATGCGCGTATGACTGGCACCAAGCCGATGTGATCTTGGATGACCTTGAACTGCTATAAGTTCGAATTTTCTCGGAATTTCGCGTGATTTGCAGATTCAGAAGGCAACAACAGCTAAACTAATGAAGATATTGTCAACGATTGTAGATCATTAAATGTACTTTCAGCGATGTGTAAATTACGTTGATATTGCTGGGCTTTCCTCCGCTAGGGGTCTACAATCTGAATACAGTGGGCGAAAATGGCGATTTTCAAGTGTCTGGCAAACGGTAAGTAATACAGTCACGGTTACTATTAGCCATCAACAGGAAATCGCATTTCGTTTCTTTGTTAGGGGCCTTCATGCACGCACTGCTGTTGCGCACTTACCTTGCGTCAGCTAGGCACTAGGCTGTCTTGTTAATGCTGACATCTTGTACTTCTGATGTCAGCTTTATAAATGTTATATCATCATCACGGTAACCAAGTGAAATAGTATCCGTTAATAAAATTCTTTTTGGTCAAACAGGCATAGACAACGTGCCTCCAATCATTATAAACAGTGGAATTGAAATGAAAGCCGCTGTGTGAATTATACTTGTAGGCATCAAGTTCGTTATGACGACGCGAGATGTCAAACTGGACCACCACCGCAAGCCGTAAGATCAACACCTTTTTATCCTATTGCTAAACTACGGTAGACATGCTATGTTTACTTCGTTACTGCAAGCAACTTGTCGTTGTTTTAAGGCCTAAGCTATGAAAAGGGACGTTCATCATAACCTACCTAGGCAATATTGATCTGACTGATCGGAATACTGACTACAGTCACACTAAGAAAACGCAGAAACTGCGATGTAGGCCTAGAACGACGATGCGTTTAAGTGCACTGACTCGCTATTGGCTATAAAGTCCACTTTATAATATTGAGAATAAATGTGTGAAGTAACGGGAAACTTTAACGTAAAAAAGATGAGAATGAAATAATGCATAATGGTTGTCACGCTGCGTGCAGTTATGTGAATCTCGACTCAGCCTCCCAGCTGGACTTCAACTTGACCATCCCTCAGCCGAACACTGTGTACGATTTCCAGTTGCTGGCGCTTCATTCGTTCCGCAACGATCGCACTCTGACACACATCGCACTTCCGTCTACGCTACTCGTGCCGCCATACTTCGGACGTACAGGTACTTCGAGAGTTTGACCCTTTGACGCCCACTGATTGCCATGTGGGTACAGCTATAAAGCATCCTGTGCCAGGCCGGGTTAAGCCGTCATTTGTAATTTTTTGACATCCGGGCACTCTGACGCCCAGGGTAAATTTCATTACTGCTTTGCATTCAGACTATATAGGCTGCAGTCGCCTACATAACTATGTAGGCTACTGAATAAAGATCAGTTATCAGTGCAATAGAACAGTGAGTGAGTGAGTGAGCAGTGTTTAACGTCCCCTCCAACACAGTATAGGTTATACGGGAGACGGTTTTTACAGGTCAAAAGAACCAACCAACAGTATCAAAGTACTGAAGGAGAATCTACAAAGGAAAACAACACAAAAAACATAAAGAAAACAGAAAATACACACACACACACGCACACACACACGCACACCGACACACACAAAATAGTATACAAATAACCGTTACACAAACTAACACAGCAAGTCCCCTAGTCTACAATAATATGGGGTGACTAGGGGACAGCTCCCACAGAGGGCAGGTTCGCTAGGCCTG
>Ga0056129_1000163_pt1 | contig 13964 bp, 5 predicted proteins | sample WorMetLIZISLAND1_FD_71118 | JGI IMG/M metagenome (GOLD analysis project Ga0056129, IMG submission 71118) | Marine gutless worms symbiont microbial communities from Max Planck institute for Marine Microbiology, Germany - Olavius loisae LIZARD... ...
CAGTCGCAGTGTTCTACTGTTGGAGACCGAGCTTTCGCTGTGGCTGGTGCTCGACTATGGAACAGTCTGCCACATGACATCGTCGCGAGTGACACACTGTCACAGTTCCGTTGTGGACTCGGCACTTCTTTATTTAGACAGTCATATCCTTCTATTTTGTTTTAGTTCTTTTCCGCGTGGTCCTTGCGGGTTTTACTTAGGTCACGTTAAAAAATTTCTATGTAATGTAATGTAATGTAATCTATGCAGGTGCGCTAGTCGGCGCCCACTACTCGCTGAGAATCCATCTGTCGTCGCCCGTCGTCAGCCGCGGCGAGAGCGTCAGTATTACGTGTGAAATTCACAACAAGCACAATACCAGTCGTACGTTCGTGTTTGTCAAGAAGACAGGCGACGACGCGACGGTCAAGATAGCGTCAAACCACGTCGTGGAACAGTTGTTTCAGCAGACGGGGCGATACCGCGTCGAGATTGAACGCAACGACACGCACAAACTACGACGCGTCTGGTACACGCTCAGGATATCAAGTATGTCCGTCTCGATGGGTAAAAAGCGTGAAGAACTGAAATGTGTAAAACGCAAAAACGTAAAATCGAAAATTGCACTATTGTAGCAACTACCAACCAGTGACCACGGAAGGTTTTGGGAAGTGGCAGTCCTCTCCCTTTCCTCCCTCTCCTTCCCTGGACTTTCCCGTCTTTTAGAAGGGCACCCGCTTAAATCCAGCTAGGAGGTTTGGAGAGCGCCGCTGTAAGCTCCCCCACGGGGGTTTCGGGCGTAACCCCAGCAAACAGCCGAGATCGATTTTAGTGCATTTTAGCCTTAAAATCTGACAGCTGGCGGCAACAATTGTAATGATTTGCTGAGAATCAACTGATTTAATCTCGTGCAGATTTCCTTCCAGCGGGATGTTTTAGGTAGTGGCTGTCGTGATAACGATGCCCGCCGGTTTGCTTTGCCCGAGTTTGAAAACATAGTTAAAACGACGTTTTTTAGTAAGAGAGGGGCTTCTATTTAACCAAAAATATAGACCCCTTAAATCCAGCTATGTGGTCTGTGGGAGCGCTATGAGCTCCCCCATCGGGTCCAGAGCGTTTGATGCATTTTGACGCAGAAACACAATCACAATTGCTTACACTGACAGAGACAGCCTCCATAAAAAGTGAACTAACCATCGATTTACGCATGAAAAAGAGGGGTTAAACAACAGTTAGTGACCCCACACTAAAGAAAGTGGGGGTAAATTTGTCCTCCTCTGTATTGACCCCTGACCCCATGCTTCCGTGCTACTAACATTGGCACTGCTGAATAAGTGGAAATATCACCATGGTCGATTGTTGATGGTAAAGCACACAAAAACAATACCCTCCACTTTAAACCACGCCACATTATACCCGTGCGGATTTTTCGTTTTACGTTTCACTCTTTGCGCTTTGTACGAATGTCCTCCGTCTTAATGTTTAAATATTTCATATGATTATATGGCTCTCCTCACAAGAGGGCAGCATTAAGCGTTGCTTTCAGTCGGTCAGTCCACCTGTCTGCCTGTCTGTCCGTCACGTGCCTCCAATTTTGTCAAAATAGGAAAGCCGTAGAAACTTCTAATTTAACGAAAACATAGCACTGGACAAAAGTTACTGGGGAAGCAAATTTAGTGTCTAAAGGTTAAAGGTCAAGGTCACTGGGAACGAAAATGTAAAAGTCGTTTATTGCGCATGTTTTCATCAAAAGTGGATCGATTTACGTCAAACCAAGAACAAAGTGATCAACAACCATTTTACACATATCGTTGAAAACATTTCGTCAGCGAAATGCTTCATTTTGTGACAATCTGTAATCTGTGATTGTCCTGGAAGGCCGCATGTCGCAGCAGCTACCTGGCCGTGTTTTGAACTGTTTGGTGTTTGGTGTCATGCCTATTGGTATGGCGCAGTCTGTCTGGATGGATGGTGCTGCATGTAATTGAGTGGTGGGTGTTGAGTACTTCCGCCCATTCAACCAGCCTAGCTGTCAGTTTTGACATTGCATACGCTGTCATCTATGAGCGCTGTTGTTACTACTGTACATTAACCGCTGCAACACAATAGCTACCATTCCAGTCACTTGCAGCTGTTTCGTCTATATTATTTGGCCCTAAAAATCAACTACATCGGCGCAAGTGCCATCCATTAGTGACAAAAATGCAAAAACGTGGTTTGTCACACCAGTTAACGGCGTTATAATGACACATGGAAACAGCGAAAATAAAAAAAAGGTGATTGGTGACAACACTTTTGCAGCATGTCGCTGAGATGTCGACGGCGAACGAATTCTGTAAAGGTCACGCGATCTTCATGAAACTTGGTGCGTTGTTTGTACTCGATGAGTGATGCACGGCTGTATGACCTTGACCCGGATACAGGGTCAAGGTCAAGGTCACAGAGGTCCGCAAGATGCGAAAATGGCCAAAGTCTATCCCCTCCGCCAATATAATGCAAGTAATCAAAAGGCTGAATTATGATACCCCAAGACAATATCTAAATTTCAACCGGACATGACACGGCACTTACAACTACATGTATCCACCCTACTGTAAGTTTCTAAGTCCAAAAACGGGCTCCAAAATTGAAATTTTGGGTGTTAGGAGGAGAAAATTTTAGCCCTAGCAATCATATCCTGTAGTAAATCAGTCCAACCGAAACACGTCATCTTGCGCGAAAATCGCGAGAACGGTGTCGATCCTCGCAAAAGTGTGCTCTACAGAGGCGGGCAAGAAATCCTATACACATGAAAAGTAACCCACATTTGACCATTTTCACTCCTTTGCCGGGCCAGCCCTGCGGGGCCGATTTTTACCATTTTTGGCCTGTGGTGCCATATCGCCGAAGTAATCGCCCTGGTCGATTATGTCGATTGGTCAAGGGTTTAGGGGGCTACGGCTACCCGAAATCGGCGGTTTCACATTGACATTGAATGTCGCTCTTACAACAGTGTTACGCACTAACGTGCTACACTGTGATGAGATCTGATCGGAGACGGTGAGATGTTCATTACAAATAAAACCAAGGTTGAATGCAGAATGAGTAGCCTAGTAACTAACGAGTAAAGAGTTGTCAATTTTAGAAAGTTGCTTTTCGAGATGAAACCAATAATGAGAAACTCAAGGAAGAAGAATGGTAGCCTACGTGAACCAATCGACATGTGATATTGGCTGTATAGATGCGCAATCGTCGGACGCAGGAACCATTGGATGTCGCATTCCGTCACGTAACATCGAGCTCATGAAAGACTTGACAGTTCTTGGTAATCATCTCTGCACGTTACCAACCAGTTAACATCACTCTCTCGCACGTTCAGTATCTAGAGTGTGAGTCAAAAAAATCCCCCCTGCGGCCTGCGGTTTTCTGACATTTTTTGACAAACGGTTGAGAATTTTAAGTCAATGTTTTACACACTTATTACACGTTCCTATCTACGCTAGATTACAAATTTGTAGTCAGTTATCTCAAACTTTGACGAAGTTATGCCATATTAAGCGCGACTACCTAGTTCGCGTAATGTTCGCAAAATGTCCACCATCGGCCGAAACGCACGCGTTCAGGCGTTTGTGAAAGTCGTTGATAACTTTGTTGATCGTTGTCTGTGGCAAGTCATCCCAGATCTGATGCTTTTATAATGTCAACAAACATGTTAATGACAAGACGTCAACAGTGACGTCATTTGCTCAGTAAGCAAACTTACAAGTTAAGTTCTAGTGAAATGTCAAAAATTCGATGGGTGGTCTCGCTTAGTATGGCATAACTTCGTCAAAATTAGTGATAATTAAATAAAAATTTGCAGTGTAGCGTAGATATGGACGTGTAATAGGTATGTAAAAAATGATTAAAAATTCCCAACCGTTTGGGAAAAAATGTCAGAAAACCGCAGGGTGGATTTTTTTGACTCACACTGTACGTTCGTTAGCTTTTTAGCGCACGTTAAATGTTCCGTGTCGTATCCCACGACACCATATATGCTTGTAACTGACGAACGAATCTACCAAATTTTAAGATTTTGTGAACATTATAAACCACATTAGAAGAGTTGGAACCGGCATGTCGCTTCCTGGCAGAAGTCAAGAGGAGAAAACTACAGTACTTCGGCCACGTTGTTCGAGCGGATAATCTCTGCACGCGCGTTCTACATGGCATCGTTGCTGGAAAAGACGCCGAGGAAGACCACGGAGACGCTGGACTGACGACATCAAGCAATGGACTGGAATATCCGTCGCAGAGTGTGTTCAGCATCCAAAGGACAGAAGCGCGTGAGGAGCCTTGGTGTCCGTGTCAGTGACCTCCGATCCTCAGTCATGAGGATGGACCTAGGCAAGGCAAGGCAAGGCATATTAAACTACATAAAAAAACAAATGAGACGGTGTTAACTTTATAACTTTATGTCAACTTTTGTTCGCACTTTCAATTTGATTCTTTTGGTTGATTTTCAGTGTGGCTGTATGCTGTATATCACAGTGCCGGTGCAGTCTGTTCATCTTCTGTCACGCGACGCGGCCGGTTCTCACATTCAGAGCTACATCAAAGACGAACGCGTCGAGTTTAGTGACGGAGAGATACGTCAAGTCATCTGTCGTGTCAACGGTAGTCACCCCGCCCCGAGCACCAGGGTGTTTGTTGACGACGTCGATATCACCGACCAGTTCACTGAAACCACAGACGTCGTCACCGTCGGACCTCCCGTCACCAAGGGCCTACAGGTAGACACGCTAGATTTCACAGAAAGGTATACGTAAATAAGTAAGTAAAACGTAGATTTGTATAGCGCATAAGGCGCCAAAAGCCCAAATTTTTTTGACCCCACCTTTTGTATATACGGAGGAGGGGAGGGGGTTATGAAACAGAACACTGCACAGTTTTTAGCACGCCACCCACAGCGTATACGCAGAGCACGCTATATGCTATCTCTCACCCATCGGTCTGTCACACGGGTGGATCATTGAAAACGGTTGAATCAGTAGCCCCATCTCTTTAGTTTTTGCGGGTTGAGTTTCATCCGGAAATTCTAACGGGTTCCCCCGTGAGCGAGGGCGCTGTATGCACCAGTACTCTGAGAGAAAAAATGTCTTTAAAGTGTTGTGCGGGGATGTTAATGAGACAGTGAGATTGAGATCGAGATCAGTGTAGTCAAATGCATAAAAGAACAAGATGCAGGCGAAACATACAAAATTATAAACACATATAATTTACTCCAGTAAGTAAGTAAATTCAGTACAACAGTACGGTAAGTAAGCAACAAGTACAAATTTGTCGTATAACCGGTAATATTGCACAAATATTTAATGATTATTTTACCATGTTGGTCAAATTGCATGCTTAGGATTTAGGAGTCAAAGACCGAGACCAGCTCACATGAGACCAAGACCAAAAATAATGGCAACGAGACCTTAACCTTAACATCCGTGGTGTTGTGGCCAGTGTCACGCAACAGTTTAGGCAGAGAATTAAGAGTAAGTAACTAGGAGTGTTTCTAAGGCGCGCAGTTAACACAGGTCGTACTGCGCTGTGGCCCTTCTGCCCCAAAAGAAATGACTTAACTTAAGTGACCGCCTAAACTGACCACAGGACAAGTCAGGTTGTTTTATGTGAGACAGCAAACTGTTTGAAAATCGGTCAGTATGAGGCGAAAATTTTGCGGCTTACTTTTTTGGTCAACCCTGTACAGGACCACTACATGACGTTGTGTTTATGCATACAGCCTGTCTACTACAAGTCGCAGCTAGTCCGGCGAGTGTTGCCGATGACGTTCAACCTCAGTGAGAAACGACTTCGCTGTGTCGCCAACGTGCCACGATCCAGCTTCGATGACGCCGAGTCTTCGATCGTCATTGCTTTCAACAAGTGTCAGTCACTTACTAGCTACTTCCGACCGCACCGCGCGCCGTTAAGTAAGTAAGTAAGTAAATCTGAACATTTATAGACGGCGCCACAATCACAAAACGCCCCAGCAGTGCCGGATGGTGTTCGTTATTGTCCGCGATCGAATTAATAAAGCGCTCTGTCTGCAGGCATATGACTCTGTATACGACTTTTGCCGCTAAAGGCCGCAACCCACTAGGCGAACTAGTTGGAATCTAGTTGGAAACCCGGGTTTCCAACTAGTTTCCAACTAGTTCGCCTAGTGGGTTGCGGACTTAAGTCTGACTACACTACGCTTCTTACTTAAGTCCTAGATAAAGTGGACGATTTAATTACAATGCAGGAATGTTGTCCTTGGCCTTGGTCCTTGGTTGTCCTTAGGGACAAAATTGTGGTCCTTGGTCCTGGCCTTGAGGCTCAAGTCCTTGTTAATATTCCTGCCATTGGCCTATCGTCACACGCTTTAGTTTAGTCTGTAGTGTTTCAACACGGACCAAAATTTGACTGACTGATCACGTTGAGTTGTCTAATGTGTGTATGCTGTAACTAGACGGTCCCAAGTTCATAAACTGCGGTAGTCCGGTGGTACATCGTCGTCTGTACTCGAGGGATGTGACCATCGACTGTGACATTCAAGCTCAGCCTGTTGTCGACTCTGTCGCCGTTCATTGGCAAGAGTCGGCCACGCGCAATGTCAGTCTGTCTGCAGGACTTCGTGACGGTCACTTCTTCGTACAGCTTCAACCAACCAATACTTCCGTACGTATATCCTATATTACAATTCATTCATTCATTTAAGAACTCAACACAGCAATGAGCAAAATATAAAATAGCAGATAGGATAAGAGTTGTTAAGTTCTAAGGCCGACATGTTAACAAGAAGCCAAGCTGTCACTGGGATAGCCGACCGTACTGCCTCCCAACACCTTTGGTGTCACGTGACGTCATCGGTCACGTGATCATATGCCATTTCCTGTTGGTGGTCCTTTGGAACCAAGCCTCTATCTCTAACGGTTTCCGAGATATTCAACGTCGAATGTATCGCAATAGTTGACAGGACCTTGATACGACCTCTAAACAAACGTCAATGTCATTCCTTTTGGTACCAATCGATTTAGCATATACGACTTCCTTATATCAGGCTGTCAATAGTAATTTTTGCTCTAGAACGCACCGTTTAGCCACAATACATTCTGTACAGACGACAGACAGACAGACAGACGAAACACCGTAACACAAGCGCGACCGTTAGTACGGTCGGCTAAAAACCTACATAATTATCGTTTATGAACCATGCTAAACAACAGTACAAACAGACCACTGACACTTCCAAGGGATGAATGGTGATAGTTATTATTGAGCCAGCTGTGTGAGACATGTTGTACTGTTGTGTGGCGGTGCAGAACATCGTTCGTCGCATGTCGCTGAGAATTGATCGTGTTTTCCCGCAACACTTCCGCCACTACACGCTAGTAGCCGCCAACTCAGAGGGAATCGCGACTCGAAGCTTTCAACTCTCACCAGGCAAGCACTACATTCGCATTAGGCCTAGTTGACAGTGTGATAAAGTGCAGGTTTTTTTGTATTATATTTACTGCTTTCTATTTTTTTCTACCAATTTTATCGTTTCTGGAAGTGGTTTATCAGTATAGGAAGAGCGGGACACGTCACGACGTCATCGATCACGTGACCGTTCGATTCGATTCCCCATAGGCCAATTCCTACTGGCGGTCCTTTAGATCCCACATTCTATCGCTAATAGTTTTCGAGATATTTGCATCTATATATGGGATGACCTTGAACCATTTGCATCACGTGACGTCATCGAGCACGTGGCCATTCATTTACTATACGTGCTGCATTGCAACCAAATTTGTATCTCTAGCCGCTATCGCGATAATAGGCTCCAAACACATTGGGGTCATGTCCTTGACCTTTCAGGGTCACGTGACGTCATTGGTCACGTGGCCATTCGACTCTCCGTAGGCCATTTCCTATCGGTTGTCCTTTGGAATCAAGACTTCTATATCTGACGGTTTCCGAGATATTCGGTCCCAAACCTCGAGTGCTAATGAATCGTAATTGCGCAATCAGAAAGTGTGTAATTGTCTTGGAAACGATGGAAGGAACAGACATCGTTGCAGTACGTTGACAACAGAAAGCCCTATCCAACTGTGTCATTGTCAATGTCCTTTAACCCTTTGACGTCCACTGTTGCCATATGGGTACAGCTATAAAGCATCCTGTGCCAGACCGAGTTAAACTGTCATTTGTAATTTTGACACCCGGGCACTCTGACGCTCAGGCCTGAGCGTCAGAGTGCCCGGATGTCAAAAATTAGGAATGACAGCTTAACCCGATCTGGCACAGGATAGCTGTACCCATATGGCAACAGTGTAGTGCAGTGGTTGTACAGAATTGTGGAAAATGATTTAGTTCTATACAGATGATCGTCGGTCAGTGCCGGGTGTGTGTGCGTGTACAGATGACATCGAGCGCAGTCTGGCATGTCGTCGACTCCTCGATACAATCATGTTGCTCGTAGCCTTGTCGCATTTTGTCGTTCTTGTAGCGTTTTAGTTTAGGCGTATCGACATCACGTGACTTCATAGCATCATGTCGGACAGTGTATAGCATTTTCCTGTCATTGTCTGTTTGTCTTTGTTATTGTAACACGCGATTAGCGACAGGAAACGACATGCCTACACACTTCGGTTCATCTTAACTCAAGTTAAACGGTAGCCGAAAGGCTAAAAGAGATACAATAGAGTAGGGGCCCACATACAAAGAGAATAAAACTGAATAAGAGAATTATACTCAACAAGCAACAAAATAGAAGTGAAAATGCATTAAAAACCATAAAGAAGTTGCTTGCGTTAATAAAAAGATCAAAAATGATAGAAAAATTTGTTCTCATACGAGATTTGAACGTAGACCACCAATCCGGCATCACTCTATCCACTCGGCCACCAAACGTTGACGCGTCACGCTAGACTTGTTTTTTACGCCCCATATATAGTACCAACCAAACGTACACGTGTGTCTTCATATGTCTCCCTTTAAGCTGCAGCCTCTGTTTCGTATTTCTACATTTTTGTGTATTTTTTATTCTTGAGACATTTGTTGCTGTTGCGTTTTCCAACTGCATTTTACTGAACTGATAATGTTGAGATCAGTCATAGTCTCACTTGTTTAGAACTATGCATGTCGTTGTCATGGGCTGCGTTTGTCAGCTTTCAATAACGAAACTACTTACTTACTTACTTACTTATGTATTATATCTACGGGTTATTTTTACCCGCGCGACGCTATGCTAGCGCGGGAAATAGCGATCGCAACGTATCCGTCCGTCCGTCTGTCTGTCTGTCAAGCGCAAGTATTGTGTCAACACGAAGATAGCTAGCGTTATGATTTCTTCACCATCTGGTAGCCCCACGATTCTAGTTTTCTAACGCCAAATTTCATCCCGATATTTTGAGGGGTTCCTCTCGAGCGGGAGCCTCAAACAAGGGTGGGGTGGGAAAATTCAGCGATATTCTAGATTTAAGCGTCAATATCTTGAAAACAGTAGTAGCAGATACGGCCAAAGTTATTATTAGTGACTAATAGAAAGTCGCATGTGAGCTTTCGATTGACACCAAGATCGATGACCTTGGATGACCTTGAACTGCTGTAAGGTCAAATTTTGTCGGAATTTCGCGTGATTTCGCGATATTGGGAGGCAACAACGGCTAAATGAATGAAGATAGACCCGTAATTTCTGCCAAAAATTGTAGCCCACTAAATGTACTTTTTAGCGGTGTATGGATTATGTTGATGACCGCTAGGGAGAGTCAAACAAGGGAGGGGTGGGTGGTTTTCTATCTATAACCGTGAATATCTCGAAAACGGTAGCAGATACGACTAAAGTTACAATTAATGACTAATAGGAAGTGACATATGGGCTTTCCGTTGACACCAAGATCGATGACCTTGGATGATCTTGAACTCTATAAGTCTGAATATTCAGTGAATTTCTCGGGATTTCGCAGATTTCGGACACAACAACAGCTAAACGAATGAAAATAGGCCAGTCTTGTTAGCGACAAAGTTGTAAGCACGTCGAATTGGAGCAACTTTTGACATGCTTTCGCGTCGCGCGGTTTGTCAGCGATAGCTGGGCTTTCTTGTTTGTAGTTTCTGTTCGCTAATCGCCACCTCAGTGTTGTTATTTATTACGCTGAACGGGTTTTGTCTTCGTTACTTCGCATTCATCGTTCAACTTGTTCTCAGGCGCATCGACGTTTAATTGTAGATTACACAGTCAATGCATGTACAACGTGACTCCATAACGCGTGTAGATTATAAACTGACATTTTGTATTTAACAGTTGCAAACATGGCGGCATTACTTTGCACGATACTTCAGACCTTAGGGCCGGTGCACGCGACCCTTACGTTCGGTCCGTATGTTCAACGCACACGGTGTAGCGTCATAGAATAACTGCCGTGACAAAATAACTATACCGTAGTTATTGTCACGTGACACAATAACTACTGTAATTTACTAATTTTCCTAAGATTTAACAGCATGAATTTCAAGACCTATGAGTTATAGGTTTCATTTCTACTTCGTTCGTAGGTCGGTTAGGGATTAGGCGCATTGTCGTGGGTCCGCATTAGCAGATTAGCGTTAGTCGACCAATAAATTGTGCTTATTCAGCCGCTGTCTTTCCGCCTCAGTGGGGTGCGGTCTGGGGAGGGGCTTCTCTGGGGAGGGGCTCCCCTCCCAGAGGGGCTACCCTCCCCAGTATAAAAGTATTCATGATGTAAGTATAAAAGATGTATGGAGAGGGGGCAGTTATTCTGTCATGGGGGTAGTTAGTTATTTTATCACGTGACAAAATAACTACCGTATAGTTATTTTGTCAGTGTACATCTTCTCACTTTACATCGGTCGTTATACAGCTTCCAGGCACTGTTGACAGTGATCCATTTTGCACGTCTCACTTCTCTCTGTTCTCTTCATTTATATGATATCACTTGTTATCCGATCGTTTGTTTGTTTGTTCACAGGATAACTAAAAGTTGTTGACAGATTGGGATAAAATTTTCATATCGGGCCTACTTTGAATCAGTTAAATTTTGCCCCTCCCCTCCCCAACTCCTCTGGATCACCCGCATTTGATACTGTTGACCACCCGATCCTACTTTGCAGTCTGAAGACTTCACGGCCTTAATGGCACCGTCAATATGCGGATCAGTTCTTACCTCGCTAACCGCACTGTGTAGATCCGCTGTTCCGGATCCAGGTGCAACGGCGGCCCTGACTCTATCGACTGGTCTTACATACTTCCAGACGACGGAAGAGTCGTCCGTACTCCTACCAATAAGCAGGGATGTTGTCCTTGGCCTTGGTTCTTGGTTGTCCTTAAGAACACAATTATGGTCCTTGGTCTTGGCCTTGGCCTTGAGGCTCAAGTCCTTGACAACAATTCTGGATTTTACGTTGTCGTGCGGTGTGTCATGTCAACAGATAGAAAACGAGTTACAATCACTGGCAACAAAATGTGCATAACGACGTATAGCAACTGTGACGAGTTCTAGTTCAATGTGCAGTCAAAATAGCGAATACGGTGCACCGTGCAGTGTGTATACACACGTCACCGATAACAATGCACATCAATAGCATAAAACCCAATGCGTCTGCATCGCAACATTTCTGCACGGAAAACGCTGACGCATGCTCGACATCAAATCCAGCTCAGCGTAATGATGTTATAGTTATTCAACGTTTATAACCGGTAAAGTCGCACAAATCAATCGAATTGTCAGTAGCGGAGACTGGCTGGGGCGTATTTAGGGGAGGGTGACCTTTGCACCTGACCCCTTCCCTTTCAACTGACCGTAATTTTTGCTAACTTTTTTCTTCCAAAACATCAAAATTTAGGCATTCATTAACAAAACAATGCTTCCGCTGCTGGGAATCGTCCCATAGGACACCCTACCGGGGCTTTGCCCATGGACCCTACTGGAAGAATTCCGTCCCCAGCCCCTAGCTCTCCCCATTTCGCACATTCTAAATACGCCCCGTAACGTACGCCACTGGAGACTGGCTAGCATGTGGTCTCTATAAAAAATATGTGCAAGACGTTGAACTGTGTTTGATGATTCGTCGCAAAGCATCCATGACGGCAGTGGAAACCAGTGATGTTAAACGAGGCCAAAACCTCGAGGCCGAGGCCAATTTTTCTAGGTTGAGGCCAAGTCCGAGGCCAAAAATAATTATGAAAAGTACCAAATAATGATTAAAAACATACGATTTAAGATTATTGCCGGAAAAATTAACAAAATTCCAGAATTTTACACGATTTTTGCCGGAAAAATGCCCGATTACATAATAAGACAACGAGATCGAGGATGTTTGACGCCGAGGCCGAGGCCAAAGCTTTGAGGCCGAGGCCGAGGCCAAAATGTTGGCCTCAAGACCACTTTGGCCTCGAAGACTTAACATCACTGGTGGGAACTGATAAATAATGAATTTGATGTCAACGACGTGCTACACGGTATAATAGCCAAGTTGAGAGCGCCGTTAGTAGTATGAACATGCCGGTTCTGACACACTAGTGCCGCCGTGTCTATCGCACGTAGAACGATCTCGTGCCAGCAGGTCTGAACGGGTCAAAACGGGTCGGCGCTGGAGGGTACTCCGTGTCGGTGTACTTGTATCGATCGTCGACGATTGCTTCGTTCCTCTCGTCAATAATTCTAACCACGAAAACACATACACAAACACACACACACACAGTCATGGACAGACAAATATAATACAGTGGTGTCAGAACAAAATCAACATTGCGGGGGAAAGGAGAGGTCGAAGCCCGAAGGGCTGAGCTGGAGTGGGGTTCTTGAGTAGGGGCCGGTAAGCCCCTAGCCACCGTGTAGGGTAGGACTGGGGCTGGGGCAGGGGGAGCACTGTAATCTCCCTCAGTGGGGTCCGGGCCAAGAGTATTGGTGCATTTGGGTTTCTTCAGTTGAGCTCTCCTGCAGTCCTGCTATGCAAAACCGTGTGTAACCAGCTGATAAACTTGACATATTATTGCGGGGGCGAAAGTATCCCCCGCGGCATTGCGAGTACGAGTGCCCCCGTTGCCCCCGCGGTTCCGACTCCTGAGCGTCAGAGTGCCCGGATGTCAAAAATTACGAATGATGACTGAACTTTTTCATACGAATGATTTATGAATGCAGTGTTCAGACAGAAGCAGCAACTTCAGACTGTCAAACCCTTTAACGTTCGATCAGTGTAGGTGACATCAAGAATGTTAACAGTCCGTCTGCACATCGAAAATAGTTTAGTCGTTTGCACATGGGGTCAAAAATGACCCAAATTCAAGCCATGATATCTTCTTCAGTTATACACATACTGAAGAACTGATTTCACAGTTTATTAGCAAAATGCCTTCTCTACAAGAATGCTAAACTGTTTATCGCAAAACTTTCTGTTTATAATAATTGTTATCATACATTATTTACAACCACTATCAGCCTGAAAGTCACTGCAGTCACAGCACGGCAGCCAGCGGCGACTCGTTTATCAGTAGGTCGACTTGGACGGGCCACCCAGTGTGCACGAAACCCTATACGCTGGGAGTGACAGGATTTGGGCCATGTCGTCTGTTACAGTCGGCGGAGAGGATGGACGACGATGAAAGATATCGTGCAGCTGATGAGCAGTGACGAAACAGCGCTCGCAGGCCGTGTACAGATACGTTCACAGTTCGAGGTGTCAACTGTCAGCATTCTACACCGGCCGGCCGCCCCCTGCAGGTTGTTGCCCTGTGATGGCGATTAGCAGTGATATCTTACCACGCAGAGTCAATTACTGGAGCTGCAGCCATGTGCTGTATCAATTTCCGCCTCCTGCCGGACACCGGCAGTGTTTCTATGTTATAGGGTGGTTTTAGATGGGGTAGGTTTAGAAAAACTATTATTATCAATTCTCCTTTAGGATTACTCTTACCATTTTTTCACTGTTCGACAGCAGACACATTTGGCTACAATGTCATTAAACCATTTGGCACAGTGTTATTTAGTACG
>Ga0056129_1000164_pt1 | contig 13952 bp, 10 predicted proteins | sample WorMetLIZISLAND1_FD_71118 | JGI IMG/M metagenome (GOLD analysis project Ga0056129, IMG submission 71118) | Marine gutless worms symbiont microbial communities from Max Planck institute for Marine Microbiology, Germany - Olavius loisae LIZARD... ...
GCTGTTGAATGGTAAAACTGATGAGAAACCTGCTGCCGTAGTCGAAGTGAAGCACTTGGCGCCGGGAGAGGAAAGGACGCGACGTCACACAATGCCAAGCATTCCTTCATGCACGGAGCTGTTTGTTACTACAGCCGATGTAAGTACCACCGAGGTGTTTGATGGAGGTGGACGTGCAGATTTAAGCTATTTCATTCCACTGCCACTCCACTCTTCCGTTGTAGTGAAGTCTTCTCGATGAGACAGTGTTAAGAGTAATATAAAGTTATCGCAGGAGGGTGCCAGTGCTAGCCCTCCTACTTGTCTGGAAATTTCAGAATTTTTTTGTAGTCCATATTTAGTGTGTCTTGAAATTCTGAAAATATTGAAATCAATCTAGTTGTGTTAACAGTGGGGAAACATTTCATTTAGAAGTTTATGGCAGCCAGAATTATTTAATTTAAATGTTTAGCAGTCAGATGTGACACTAGCCAGACTATAGGGTGATGACCTCGCATAGCAACTTTTGCAAGCTTCTCAATGTATCAAATCAGAGAAACGAAAAATGGCGTGTTTTAAATTGCATGCCTTTGGTGTAATGTTGTAATATTTAGCAGAACAGTTAGTTGTAAACTGTTTGAAGGTTTTTGCTGTCCAGAAAAAATTCAGTGGCTAAGATATTATTGGTGATGGTTACCAAAACTAGAACCAAAGGACGGAACTAAAACTATCACCGTAAAAGTCTGCCCTGACTAAAAGTGACGCTGACAAAAACTTTCATCTAAACGAGATCTGGGACAAATCGGAGGAAAATCATGGATTTGTGTTCATCTGTGATAATTTTCAGACACTGGGTGCCACCTTGGTGAGTACCGTGGGAGGATTTCCGACGTCAGCAAACGTGATGTCGCCACACATGTCTTCATGGCACATGACGGACCGTGTCAGTGACAGTAATGCTGGCGGCGATGTGTTGAGTAGTAGCTTGAATGACAGCTATTTGACGTCACATTTCATGCGGTCGGCAGCACTCGGCAATGATGTCCGACAGGTTTGTATCCCTGCTGGTTTCCTGTAGTCTTATCATTTGACTTCAGCTGGCATATTCTGGTCGACTAACCTCCCAGTCTCACCTTGAGTGCTGTAATACTGCTGCTTTGGTCATCCAGTTTGTAAAAATGTCTCTGAGTTTACCATTGTGTGCAGAGTTTCCAACTGTTAATTCCTATCTTTTCATCGCGTTATCCAAGTATGACAACTTCCTGTTTTGCGTTACTGTTTCTTTTTTTAGAGAGTATTTGCTCTCCATGATGAACATCATATATGGTTTTTAATGAGAAGATTCAGTAATTTTTGCTTTTAATTTGTCATTTGAAATAGCTTTGGCGTTGTAAACTTTGGGACCACTCTGTAGGTGCTTCGTCTGACTCAGCGACATGTAAATTCACATCACGTATTGGTTTGGAGTCGTCCACCTGTCATGTCCCGCTGATCCAGAAGACTGAAGAATATTTTATTATGTGGGAATATGTGTCTTTAGTTTCAGAGATATATGTTTGAGCTTATTTAGTGACGGACGGATAGAAAGATGGACTGTTGATCAGAGATGCAGTCATAGCCACAACAGTGAAGGACTGGACCTTCAAGGCCAAGGCCTAGGACTTGGCTCAGAGGCCATCTGCATATGTTTCGGCCGGACTGAAGGAGAAATATGACAGTGCTAAAGTAAGTAGGTACCATACCACGTAAATAGACAGCATTAGTAATTTAAGGCCACCAGTCATTATTAAAGTGTCGAAACCCGCGAAAAAGTTAATAAGACTGTAATGGGAATTTGATACAACATACAGATGGCAAGGAATTGGGTTTGAGACCAAGGACTTGGCCTTGAAGGCCACGGCAAAGGCCACGGACCTAACTGGTCGGCCTCAAGGCCAAGGCCGCAGCCTCGAGGACTCCAACTCTGATTGGTTGATGTAGATGCAGCGGCCGAGTGCGATGTCGTTTGGCTCTTATCAGCAGTTCTGTGAGCAGCAGCGTCACGCCTTGGCCGCCGCTGCAGGCCGCGGCGCCGGTGATGCTGGCCTCGGCTTTGACATTCACTTACCAACAAGTTACCCCGCTGTCAGCAGTACATCGTCACCTGGACTCGCGGCGACAGACTTCTACGGTGCTGTGCCTGGCGCTGGCATGCAACCTTTACACGCTCATCAGCTTCCCTCGTCATTTTTCACCAGCCACGATCCTGGCAGCCGACAATTTTCAGGTAAACGGCCTTTGATTTAGTAATATACTCAGAGGATTACAGTTTCTGATAAAAGACACTTTTGGTTTCACATGATGAGTTTTTAGCCGACCGTACTAACGGTCGCACTTATGCTACAATGTTGCGTCCGTCTGTCGTGTGTCTGTCGTCATCTGTAACGTTATGTATTGTGGCTAAGTGGTGCGTCTTAGAGCAAAAGTTACTATCGACAACCTATAGAAAGTCGTATGTGAGCAATCGATTTGTACCAGAATGAATGACCTTGACCTTTGTTTAGAGGTCGTATTATAAAGGGCATGTCAACCATTGCGTCACATTTGCCATTGAATATCTCAGAAACTATTAAGAGATAGAGGCTTAGTTCCAAAGGACCACCAATGGCCTATGAGGAATCAAATGGTCACGTGACTGATGACGTCACGTGACCCTGAAAGGTCAAGTGGTGACCCCAATACACTCAAGAGACCAATATCTCGAAAGCAGCTGGAGATGCTATTTAGCAACAATTGCCAATTACTAGGTAGTCTGCTGTGAGGCAGTACGGTCGGCTATCCTAGCGACAGCTTGGCTTCTTGTATTGTTTTGTTTGCAAACTCAGAATCTGCTGGTAGATAAAAACGATGATCTGTGTGATGTCTGTGTATCGGTAAGCATACCAGTATTGTTTCTGTGAAGTCATTCTTTCAGCGAAATTTACTCAACAACGCACGATCTTGTCCATATATAAATCATCTGCCTTACTTAATTACTTACTTACTTATTTCCTTGGATGCGATTATTTGTTTAGTCATACCCACCATACAACAGGAAAGCATTTCTGGTGTGCATTCTAAACTGCCAGTAATTCTTTCTTTGCTTCTCAACTTAATATTGTCACAGAATTTTGTATCCACCTTTCACAAATGTTGTCCAAAGCCCGGATCTAAAAACTGGGTTGAAGTAGGCTTAAGATTGTAGGAGAAAGTTACCGCTCTTCCTGGTCTGAAAAGTTGTGAGAAAAATTGAACTCCCGGCCAGCTGTCATTGGCAAATTTTATGTAACATGAACTATGGTGCACAGCCAATTAAAAGTTTAAACCACATGTACACGACCCTTGTGGTAATGACCGTTGGTGGACAGTAGCCAGTATCAGAGTGATTGTTTTCATTTACACTGCATCTATGTTGTTGTGATAATGCTGGAAACAGGTTCGTCCCGCGATGACGATCTAGACATTAATCTGAATGACTTAAACCTGGAATGCTTTGATGACCCACTGGCTGATCAGGCCATCAACGCAGCTGTCCTTGGTCCTAACTTCGCTCAGTCCGGTATGTTGGTTTTTAACTTTAAACGGACCTTTCTGGCTATGTTTTCTGTTCTCGGTACCATTTTTTTCCATTACTGCGACTGCTGAGTTGGCAGGAGGTCTGACCTATGAATAGTCCTCCAGCAGTCTTGAAAGCTTTTGTTATAAAGCCAACTTCATTGCATGACTTAACTACCAGCATGTACCAGGGTTCAATCCGCAGTCTAGTCAGATAATTTATCTCCAGAATAATTAAAGTGCATTCTTTTGGATTATTTTTTCGAGGTGGGAGAGTGGGCATTGTCGTCTATGATTGGCAACTCTTGATTGATCTTAAATATGTGCCATCAATGCCACATTTTTGTTAAAATGACGATCTTCTGTTTTGGCTGAGGAGCTAAACAGGGCAGATTGATTTCAGCTTGGAAACATTAGGAGCCACAGTTGTAGTATACTCTGAACTTCTGTGATTATTGTTTGAACCTGTATGATAGATTGTGTGTTAATGTTGGTAGGGTTTAGCGGTGTGCTTCCAAGCGACGGTGAAATGAAACCTCATTCGTCGTCGTTGCTGAATGGTAGTAGCGTTGTCGGTAGACCGCCACCGGCGCCTGTCAGTTTACCTCATCAGTACGCCTACCAGCAGCAGATACAGCAGCTGCACCAGCGAGGGGTATCACTCAGTCGTACTTTATCTATACTAACTACTGGTCTCCATGATATTCAGATCAGGCGTTTGTCTTAAAGCCTTGATATACCCAAAACTCATTGAATAATCTTCTGTCTGTGGAACTCAGGCCTATCAATTTACAGTCATCGTCTGTCAGTCTGCAAATTTTATATAGAATGAGCGATCTTTTGTAATCTTGATTTTCTGCTCTGAGGTCTGTATAGTTTCAGAGTTGAGTTTTATTGTGATGTGTTGTCTTTATCATTTCTTATTCCAATGTGTATTTGTAATGTGACTTTTAATAAATACGTACTTAGTTACTTACTTACTTAATGGGTATGTGAATTTCTAACTGTGATTTTGTTTTATTCAGTATGCTGCATTTTGGAGTCAAGCAGATGAGGCATTGTACTGACATCTGTAACATTTTCAGTCCAGTATATCCACATGAAAACCTAGCTGTTGTTTGCCAGTTTGCATTGTCTAGAACAGTTATGAGTGGAAAAATATGCCAAATGGATTAACATCAGATGGCTACGTGTTGGTTATGCTATCATTTAAATACTGAATACTATTAGTCTCAGAGGCAGATTGGCTTGACAGCAGTTGAAGGAAAAGAAGACGTTAGGTAGATTTGATACGTTGAAAGGGTTGAACGAAAAAGTTACCGACTGTGATTGTAGGAGGATGGAAAACTTCATTTTCATGCGGTTAGTTTTAGATGAACTACAACATAATGCTTAAGAGTTGTGTCATCTACATACTTGAACCTGTATTTATATAATGCTAGAGTTTTGTGTCTTAGATAAATCCGTCGTTGTTTGCACATCCGCCGCCGGGCCTGATGGGAGGTCAGCCGGGCTTGGCGCCGCCGCCGCAACCTGACCTACCTGTACCGACACCTGCCGACGTACCTGGTGACGAGATTGCTAGACTTCATCAGGAGTTAGTCGCCAAGAAGCAGGCAATACTGCGATGGGAAGAGGGCATGAAACAAGCCTACAGCGTAAGTTTGGTATTTGACAAGGAAGTCAGTATGTAAATCATAGATTTATGTTGCACATAATCGCATAACGGCTAATGATCTGAAGCTTTTGTTTAATCTCTGGTCACCTCTCACTCACAGCTCTCATTGTGTGATCACTAGCTGGCCTGCAGCAACAATACAGGTAAGACTGAAAGTCAGCGAAGCCTTGCAGCCTAAAGTTCACATAGCGTGTTTCCACACTGGTGCGTTATTAAGACCCTTTCCCTCATAGTGTGAAGGGACTTTAAGCGATGACGATGGCGATGTCTGTCTCTCTGTCTATCACTTGTTGTGAGACAATGCATATGTGGCTGTACCTCATGCCACTGGCCACTGTACCCATCTGTCAACGAGTGTCTGATGTAAGTTAGTAAGTAAGGGATTTATATAGCACAGTTAACAAAAGTCTCGTTGCACCCCGGAAGCAACATAAAACGTTTTGAGTTCACGCCCGAAACTGTTGTATGACATGTCCTCGTCGCACAAGTGGGCCGGAAGACTGTTCTAAACACGTGACTCGGCGACAGCGAAGCTCCTGTCGCCGAATGTGTTGCGTGTGCGTGGAACGGCACACGATCTGTCGGTGGAAGAGCGTAGCTGCCGTTGATGACTTTTGGAGACCAGACGTATGTCGTCGGCGAGGTACGGAGGTACGTGGCCAGACAAAGACGAGAAGACACAACATGCCAGTTTGTAGTCAACGCGTCTCTGTACACTGTGGACTGCAGACTGTCTATTTGTGGATTCTTATCCGCAGGCATTGTTATGATCTGTGGACATACACATGACATATTTGTACCGAAACATTGCGGACACAGATGCAAAAATCCACCGATTGTGGCGAGGCTTATTGTCTCAACCCATCGGGGCCGTACACCGGTACTGTTGGTGATTTGTAGGCTTGTGAGGCGTGGAAGAACGAGGCGGAGAAACAAGAACGACTACTGAGACAAGTTGAGGAGGAACGCAACAAGGCTTTTGCACAGAGAGACAGTGTACGTATGGTTTTAACAAATGCTAACGACGGTATTTCGGGTAGCTTTAATCCACGAAGTTGTCATTTAAACAGTTGCAACTATCCGCACCTAGTGTCACCTCTTTACTTGAGCAATCGAGTCGACCACCGTTTGTTTTTGGTTTTTTGCTCTGCAAATCAGGTAACAGATTGCACAACATCATAATCCTTTTATGGCGTTTAATGTTGACATAATCACCAAATCGGCGGTGATGTATGAAACTGCTCTGCAATGCTTCTTGACTACTTTGGGTTTTTATTTTGGGTTTTTATTCGGTTGCCGTAGTTCTGCAGACATTATCTCAGATTGCACCGAGAAAGTCAACACTGGCGTTTTTACGGTATGTTACCTCAGCCAAATGAAGTTTTGTTGTTGTAACTTGTTGGATGACATTGGTAAGTAAGTAAGTGAGTGATCTTTATTAATGTGACGTATGCATGTAAAAAAATTGCATAAAAACATGAAAATAAAAAAACGCATTTGAACACGGAGATAGAAGATGAAACTGTAATGCAGATTCGTTCCAGTAATAGTAACAATAAACATATGTGTGTGTGTTCCGTTGCCGCTGACAGACACTGGCTCATCTTGCCGAGATGAAACATGAACTGGATGTTCTTGGTGGCGGGTCGGCCGGACCTGGTGGCATTGTGGCTCCAGTCCAGGCACTGAGAGGTTTACAGCGAAACATTGACTTCCAACAAGTGCCACATGCGACCGTGCAGCAGCTGCACGCCACCATTCAGCACGACTTTGAGCTCGTCGAACATGTATGTTGCACTCCGTTATTATTGTTTATAGAATCTGTAAATACTGAAAATGAATTTGCATGTTGCTGTCAGTCAATGTCAATGTCAAATGTAAATTTATATAGCGCATTCTCGTAAAAAACCTCTAATGCACAGTGTTTACAAAATTGCAAAATTTTAATATTGTCTGTTTAATTTTTCACAGTATGCTTGACTTGTATGTTCCGAAATCTCTCAGCTGAGCACATTTGGCTCTTCTGGTAACTAAGGGGCATTGGAACTGTAAAAATCCACTCCAGTTGTTCCTAACGATTTTCTTTTACGTGATCTGTCCAGCGTGGAGCAAGTTTAAGATTGCCTGACTAAACGACAGGAATGAGGAGTATAGGAAGGAGTGTTATTAGTACTAGTAGTTTTTCCACGTGAACTGTTCAGTGAGCCATTATTAACACATTTGCTGCCCAGCTAATTGGTCTCAGTTGCCGTCCCTGGTTTTGTTTTGCCGAGGTGCCAGCTGGTTATCTGCTGTAATGCTGGTGTATGGCTGTGTTACATGTACTGAATGACGAGTATACTCGTCTGTGGCAGATTAATTGATATAACTCGTCACCGGCATTGAAAGTGTTAAGATAATAGATGCAAGTGAATGTGCCCCCACCTTAGCCGAAGCCAGCATAGCTGGTACTCGATTTACCTACCCCAGAGGGATGGAAGGCTGAGTTGACCCAGGTGACTGGCTACATGCCAAGATGTTTTGTTTAAAAAAGTCAGATATTAGCTGCCAATGATGTTTTGTTTCGTTGGCAGATGATACGCAACATCGGTGTGTGCCTGATGTGTAAAGAGCGACGAGCGACGGTCTGCATCAGTCCATGTTCACACACGGCGATCTGCTACACTTGTGCAATGATCGCGACGGAGTGTCCGCAGTGCGGTGCCCACATATCACCCGCCAGCACCGTGTCTCAGCCCGTAGCATAGCACCACGAACCCGTAGCTCGTTAACAAATTGACTGAACCAGCACGCTCCGATCATCGGTGCCACAGTGTAGCAACTGTTCGACTTAATACAGTGTCATCTGAAAGACCTGCAAACATTGGGGAATTAGAAGCTGATTGTGGAAATGGGATACGGTCAGAAGTCATAGATATGTAAGTAAAGTCATATGGTCGGGGGCGAGTGGTGTGAAAACCATAGATAATGTTTCTTTACATTGCCTTTTAGTAAGTAAGTAACGCTGAATCACAATAAATAGCTTGTATCCTGCGTTAACTAATGTGTCAGCTGCTAAATGGAGAGATTGGATAATTTTTATACTGCTTGGAGTTGCTTGTCCTGTTTGTAACCTATTTTTTCTGTCCTGAACTGCATTTTGGTGCACTGCTGTTGACATAGTTAGAAACCATATCTTCTGTTTCCGTTGATTATGATGCCTGGTGTTACATGCTTGCCAAGCACATCTTTATACATTGTTTTTGGAAGCTGTCCACAGGAAGACCACCTTGTTCATTATCTCATTGGAGCCAGCTGGCTGGATTATACACATACAGAATGATAAAACATGTCCAGTTTGTTTCAAAGCTCAGATTAACTATTGACAGAGTTGACTAATAAACTGTTGGACACTTTTCTCATTCTCGGATAGACGCAATAATGCAGTCTGGAATCGTTTTAGCACAAAGCAAATTCTAGGTGATGAGGCCATGCAAGCAGTAAGACTATGCAGCAAAAGCACGTCTGTTGATTTTTCTTTTCTTTTCTTGGTGGTGTAAATGTGTGGGCACAACGGGCCAAAACCTTAGCCACAAAACAGTACACAAAGATTCCTGCACAGCTTTGAAAACGTGTGCACTTTATCTTGGTTTTCTGAAGGTGTTAAATATTCTTGGCCTTGTTATTTAATAGTATGTTATGCATTCTACATCCAGCTGTGTTGGAGTTTAACGATCGTGCGACATTCGTATGTTTGCAATGCAGAACTCACTGAGTACTTTTTCTGCAGCTCCTCAATACTTGGCATAATGATTTCTTATGCCTGTGTCCACAAACTGCTCGGCGACTTCAGCGAATTTTTCTTTTTACTTGGCAGGGAATGGCCGTGACACTATTGTAAGAGAACCAAGTTTGAAACCTACGTTGATGCCGATAACAGTTCTTGATGGAATCAGGTTAACTCCTGTGCTTTAAAGATGTCCAACTGTTTTCTTACTAGAAGAACTGCCTTCGCCCTTGATCAACTGAGTACAAGAATGGCATTTGTGTTTATAAGCATAGTATAAACAGTGTGTTTGAGTAAAAAGCACGTATAAGTTAACTATGGATATGCTTATATGATATTGAATGGAATTGGAGAAATTGTCATGTGTAAATTTCATACACTAATGTGACTTGCTGTGTTATCTGTTTAACTGGTCTGGTTTTCCTTCATGGTTTTATATTTAGAAGTGAACCTCTTAAGATTTTTGGAGTAGATTATTTACCATCCGGAGTCCTTTCCTGGTGACTAAAACAGCGTCAGAAGGATACTGTTACTTTACTTACTGTCAAAAGTTTTTCATGTAGGTCTCCATGTTTGGCATATGCAAAGACAGATCAGTATTGGCCTGAGAAAGATGAAACAGATTTATACGATAATACAATTGCAAACACCAGTTAATTGGTGTCTTGGCTGATAGTGGTTGTGTGCTGCTGATGATGCTCTGCTGCTGATACTGGTGTCTCACTAGTCCTGTCTGTTTGTGTTGCTAACCTTGTGATGTCTCATTATGGCAGCAGTGTTTTATACTCAGCATTATTTGACAGGCCAACTTACTGCCGAACAACTTGCTAGTGTATATTCTTTGGAATATTGTGCACCTTTCCATGCCCAGGCAGCCTGTAAATTGCTGCAGTGTGTCTAATGAATGTACATGGGATGCTGATGGAAGATATGATTCAGTAGTGATGTGAGCATGGAGTTTCTTGGACTTGAAGATTGCAAAGCAGCATGTATGTTAAAGATTGTCTGTAGTTTAGTTTATGCTAAAACTTTGGCCAAAACGTTTGGCTGAACGTCCAGTTTTGACTTGGCACCGACTTTGCTATTTGGACGAACTTTTGGCCAGTCTTTTTACCTGTGAATTTGTATTCTGGGTGGCAGTTGTTTGAGTTATTGTCAGTAGATAGTTTATTCATTCTCTCAAGCATTGATGCCGATATCATCGCCTTAGCATGAGTTAAAAAGACGTCAATTAAAAACAATAACAGCTTCTGATATATGAATGAAAACACCTTGCAGTACAGCTGATTAATTAGAGTTAATTATGTAACAATTTTTTCTGTCCATAAGAGTAAATGCTGTCCAGCCACCATGCTGTCCATGCAGTGCTGAAAAATCATTTCTGACTTTTTTTTAGATGTTTAAGACTGTATTTTGCAAATTTTTTTGACCTAGCTATAAGTTGGCCAACTTATAACAAAACCTGGCTGACAACAGTAGAGTTTGATGTAATACTAGAAGAGATTACTGTTTTCTGTACATTTTAAAATAATGCTTCTGTCCACAGTTCACAGGTTAGAAGGCTGTTGTGTTTAAGTATCTTTATGGCATAATTTGTTCGAGATCAGTACCAGGATATATTTATATTTTTGTTAAAGCAATTACGTCACAAGTGTATCATTGTGTTCAGCTATGCATAGAATTTCTTGTCAGTTACGTCTTGTGTGTTTCTTCCTTTGATCCCTGTGACTGTGCCATTTCAGTACATGGTCAGGAAATATGCATATAGCAGTATTCTTCGTGGAATAGAATCCAGAATGGTCACAATCTTTGTATGGTGCTTTACTAGTTGGGGTGTAGATGTCGAAATGTGGTCGAGAATTAGAGCATGTCCGGTGGTTTTGGCTGGGGAGTTACGCACAATTATATCTAATACTTTACATATTTAACAACACTATTTCATTGAACAGCACAGTGGATGTTAAAGCAACTCGCACGACAGATCTCTCTATAGCGACTGACTGACTCCAATACCATGCACACTGCTGCTGCTAAGCCTTCAGTTTACTCGACACGGAGAAATGGGGGTCAAAAGATCAAGGTCACTGGGTAGTGGGTATGAAAATGTTTTAAAAATCGTTTTTCCCGCATATCTCCGTGATCCTCGACTCATTCTACGCATCGTTGAATACATGTCGTCAATGAATATCCGAAATTTTTGCGGTATTCTTCTGCAGTATGTTGACCCCTTGACTATCATCAGAGTTGCGGGCAAGCAGTCATTAGTTTGGTCCAATCCTTCTTGCTGTCATCTGACAGCCCACTGCCGTCTGACAGCCCTGAGCCCTCCCTATTATCAGGCACAGACAGAGATAGCTCGACGTGCTTTTTCCCATCGCCGCTCGACTCTATCTGCCGACACCTGACTGTGAGAGAACAGCATTTACATAGGCCTCGTGTTTAGATTCATCAGATTGTTCACCGCAAACCAGCATCTATGCACTCAAGATGAACCTTTAGAAAATTTATTCTTAAGTCCCCCACAGTGATGGGCATTGAGCAGTGGCATCAACTGCTTAAAAATAGTTCATCTACAACTACTCTTGTAACTATTTCGCTGCACTCCGACCACCAGCCGACTGAAGGAGACCGGCTGGACGCTCAAGAACCACCTGGTTGAGAATTATTGACATTGACGACATTTTTATCCCCAGAACTTCGCAGTACACACTGCCTGGAGAAAGGCTAAAGACAAGGATACTTGGCGTCAAGTCGTCAGTACGGCAACGTTCTGAGTGATAGGAGTTCGCCATCAAAAAGAAGGGAGGAAAGGAGGATACGATACGATACGATAGGAGAGTTTAACATGGACTCGAAAGCTGAGTATCCTACAGCTTAATCTAGCACACGTAGCCAGAAACTAAACCAAAGCAGTGCCCCTTTAATTCAGTACAGGTAAGATCCATGAAGGCAGTCCGGAAGATGATAGGTGATGAGAGCGAAGGTGCAGGTGACTGTGATGAGGTGATATGCTCAGGATGAGGTGAACGAGGACAGTGAACAGAATGAGGTTGACGGAATGAGGAAGGAAAACGTGACAATGGGACAGATGAGCCTCCTTTCTTAAATGTCCCTGTATATAAGGGTGCCTGTCAGTGATGTCAGTGAGCGAATTTGTGGCGTAATGTCACAATTTTGATTAACCAGAGTGATTCAGAAGACAACGTGGTCAAACTGTCTGTCCACGTCGTGTACATTTCACAATGCTCAATGCTGAGCTGACTTCGACCGCAGGACGTGATCCGACTCCGAGCTGCGATTTCTGACGTGTACGTCAACGACGTTGTTAAACGACGTGCGACGAGCGTCGCTCTGCGCATCGCTAATCGACGCCAGAATGGCCAGAGGGCCGACATGTCACAGTGGTGACATGCGACTCACGTCATTTCCGTTCTCTTTACGCATGCGCAGTGCCGACGGCGTCACTTACGACTACGAGAAGAGATGTCTTGACTTCCGCCCGCCGCCGCCGTTGCGGCCGCTGAATAAATGCTAGGCGGTTTGTTGCTCTTGCCTCACACAGTTTTGAGACCGTCGCTGTATTGTACTAACCGAACTCGTTTGGGACAGGTGCGTGCTTCTGCTCAAAATCATTTCTGACTTTTTCAGATGCTAAAGGAATTATTTTACCTAGCTGACATCCGACAGCTAAAGTTTGGCCAACCAATAACAACACCTGGCTGACATTTTGTGTCCACTTAGCTAAGAATACTTCGATGCCATCACCCGCGGTAACAATTTTGTTTCTTTTCGTATTGATCATTAGGCTACGCTGTTAACTAGCTGTTTTCAAAACTGATCGCCATCTCTTGTTGACCGATACGACTCTACACAGCACATTTTATGCGACTTTCCCTAGAGGGCTGCATTAGGTGTTGCACCTATCCGTTCATATGTCCGTCCCGTGCCTCCTATTTTCTTGAAATAGGAAAGTCATAGAAACTTGTAATTTAGTGGAAAGATAGCGCTGGGTACAAGAGTAACCGGGGAGCAAATATGAGGTTTAACGTGAAAATATCAGTGCTCTATGTGGCTATAATAATATTCTAATCGGTCGCACACAACATCTGCTGAATAACTTAGCCTACAAATTTACATTGTCTATTCAGTTCTTAAGAGTTATTGAAGATCTGTATAAAAAGTATAACTTATTTAATCACATACTGCAGCTATTGTACTAGCCTATCGTTCTGCGTATCATGGCGTTTGCATTAATTTCACGATAGACTGACTACAACTTGGTGTTCAAACTCAAAGCAATTTTGCAGAATGGAAGAGGTAACGTCAACTTGAATGTGGACTTGAAATCTGGTCATTGGCCTGGCCTGTTTTTCTTAATGACTGTCGTCATGTGGTGAGTGAATGCAACAGGTGTTTCTAGGCGGTCAGGCGACAGTTTGCGCCAGCAGACAACCAGCAGATTGTCCATAGACAGTTAGCAGCGAGCGACGAACGGAGACGAAGGTTGCTGATGGTAAGGCATTAAGTTGCTATGGCGATAAATCGACTACTGCATCAACAGCTCGGATACACCGCCATCCTTCTCACTGTCGGTGTGTATAAATACCCAAATAATACATTAAGTGTCTTTACTTCCATTTGACATTAATTAATTGATAAATTCACGCCGCTCATTCATAGTAATTTGGTTTAGTATATTTAACATTTAAACGGAGGCGTGTTAATTTTTCCACAAATTATTTCAGTCAGAGACTGTCTATTTTTTTCGAGGCAGCCTTCGCGGAACTGGTTTTTATTTTAGTTTTTTAATTTAAAGTTAATATTATAGACTACGCTGGTCGTTCGAATAAATTTAAACAAGAAAACCGTGCTGTCATCAAGGAAGCCGCTCGATGACGCGTTTTTCTTATCGAAACACGAAAATTACGCGATAATAGGCCTATAACTTAAATTACA
>Ga0056129_1000166_pt1 | contig 13874 bp, 11 predicted proteins | sample WorMetLIZISLAND1_FD_71118 | JGI IMG/M metagenome (GOLD analysis project Ga0056129, IMG submission 71118) | Marine gutless worms symbiont microbial communities from Max Planck institute for Marine Microbiology, Germany - Olavius loisae LIZARD... ...
GATAGGAGAGTTTAACGTGGACTGGAAAGCTGAGTATTCAGCTTTATCTAGCACACGTAGCCAGAAAAAGAAACTAAAACAAACAACGCCAGTGCCCCTTTGATACAGTACAGGTTAAGATCCGTGAAGTCAGCCCGGAAGGAATAAGAGTGACTATGGAGGAAAGGATTTGTGAAAGAGATGACCTATTATGACCTGAATCCAGCAATACGTAGTTGCGTGACACGAAGGCTAGTTACAATACAATGACTCATTCAGTGACTCATTCAATAAACTCATCGTACGTTTGATACGCGTCAATAAACGACATACATACATTTGCACCGCAGTGCAGGCGCACGTTTAGTTATGAATATATTATGTAAATGTAAATTATGTAAATTTGGCCACCCGGTGAGGAAGCAGATAGAAAATATTCACACAGTTTTGAACTTTATAAACTATATTGCAAATTATTTGAACATCACCCTTTGTACACGTATATGTTGTGTACGTATATGTACAGGGTGGCCCAAGACGTAAACTTTTGTCCATCGTCGCCAAATATTGACTGATTTTCAAAAAATCTTCCCCATCACATTCTGTGGAAAATTTGTAACAAAGTGGTTACTAAACATACCACCAGAGCTTAACTGCGTCGCTACACTATCTAGTGAAATATAATTTTCAAAAATCACTATAATCGTAATTGTAAATATAAGAAGACGATACTGTGATACAGGATGGGCCAAAAAAATTAAGCTTCAAACTCTTGTTCGTATCTTCACCAAATATTGACGGATGTTACAGATTCATATTTCACAAGGTAGTGTAGCGACGCAGTTAAGGTGAGGCGGTATAATTTAGTAATCGAAAAGTGCGCTTGGTATAGCAATTGTCGGTAAAATTGAAAACATCATTATTGCGATCGTTTTTAAAAAAACCGATATGACTTTTCTTCGTGCACAGGTATGCTACAAAAGCTATTGCGGCATAAAATTTTATCGCGTAATAAATACACTATATTGTCCTGTTGAACAGCACGGCTGAGCGATAACTGACTGCTCCTTGGCGTATCGACATTGCATGTCAACAGGCAAAAGAACGGCATTTTGGGTGTGTTGAGTGAATTATCTGGGCCGATTGCCTGCCAGCCCATCGGCCTACATGTAAATACACCGGTTCACAGGCATTCTCATCATTATGAGATTTAGATAAATCACTTGTGAAGGGCACGCTGTCGTTTAGCCTAGGTCGCCCGTCAATCGACAACATTCTCTTACATGCGGACGCACACATTTATTGATGTGAATTAAAACGACCAGCTGTTTAGTATACTGGTTGCGGAGAATGTGACGACCTTGTCTGTTAATGGTTGCAGCTGCTTTGAAGTGGTATTGGGTCAACGTGTATACTTAAATATGGCAGACAGATCGTACGACAATGTGTTACGGCCATGCTACAAGTGACGCAAAAACACCAGTCAGTGTGACAGCGACATAATTATAGCGACCGAAGCAACTGTCCTTCTAACCGCTTTAACTGTAAATCTTTGGACTCAAATAATAACATTATTATAAACAAAATTTGCGAAATAGTTTCTTAAATCTAAACTTGGCTTTGTATGATAGCCACGCTGACAAATGTATTGTCAGTTTTCAATTTCAATTGCGCGTTAAATACTAGCAAACATTACAAACATAGGCCTATCGTATTGTAATTGTAATTATTGTAAATCGTACGTACTACATTTTGTCATGTATCATACTCATGCAGTGTATTTCTGTTCAGCATTCAGCAATACTAATCAACTATTTCCACATTTTTCGGCTACAAATATTATACACATCCATTTGTCATTCATATCCATGCAACAACAACACGCAGCCGCCGTGTTATGGTTGACGCCTTTTTGAAGACTGCGTATTCACCGATATTAGCGCGATGACCCAAATGTTTTCACGCGATAAACGTTTCTGCAGAATCAGAGCGTCACTAGCAGCTGGCACGACTCAGTGATCAGTGTTTGTCAGACGTTTGTAGTGCTATTTCGAGCGCGTGTCTTCAGTTGTTTGGTTGATTGGTGTCTTCAGCTGTCAGATCACCTGCAGAAATTCATGAAGTTCGATCATTAATTCGGTTTTGGACGGAGATAGTGACGGCCCCAGAATTATTCCCCACACGTGGAGATCCAGCAAATTTATAGGCCACTGGCTTTGTGCGACGAAATCTGGACAGTTTGCAAGGAGCAGTCCTGTGCCACGTGTACTGTCCGCCGTCTTGCTGGAGGACTAATAACCCATGTGTGCATGAAATCCTCAACGAGTTTGTGACAGAAGACGATGAATGTATCACGCAGCTGTCTTGTCCTGCAACTAAAGAGAACACCCGCGGAGGTCAACAAGTGTTGAGCAACTTTCCGTCTTTGTCAGTTTTAAGGCCGCGGATCATATTGATGGGTCGTGTGTTGCAGGCTTTTACTCTCAAAATCACTGACGACCTTACTCCGTCACTCCCAGACTGTAAAACTCCGTGTCGGTACAAAGTGATTTGCATAATGTTACTTGTGCCATAAGGCAAAGTTGTGAAACTTACATTATGATTAAAGTGCTTACCGACAGTACTTAGCGCACAGACTGGAGACGGCTTTAGGGCATTTACATTCAGATATGAATACCAAATAAGCGTCATAGTACACGGTAATCATTTTATATCTTATATCTTCGTTTATTACGCAGGTGACAAACCACAGCTGCAGATATGACAAGAAAGAAGAATGAAATAACAGTTACTAAGTCAATAACAATTGGCATACAACATCCTATTAACAAAATTACAACTGTCAAGAGCACAATGTTTGTCTGGTAATGTCAAACTGTAAGCACGAGGTCTCAGGTTGTAGGTGATGGTAGATTCCGAAGGTATAGGAGTGAGTAAAGCGTGTGCTAGGATCTACAACATTATTACATTACAGCCATATAGGCTACTAGTTAATTGTTTTTTAATTTCAGAGTCCCAACTCTGTGTGCAGCCTTTATAGGTGTGCAACCTATAATAGGATATCAGTTTAATGGCCAAAATACAGGTTTCGCCGTGACGCATAATCACTTTCACGTGTGCGGTCTTCAGACGGTGAAGAGTGGAGACGTCCACTGTTGGCGAGGCGACCATATCAATCATTGTCAGAGGTCACTGACATTCACTGGACTGTTTTACACTCGCTGTCAAAATGACAGCACTGTGGTTGCTGATGTTTATAGTGCCGCTGACGGCTCCACTGCTGTATAAATTGTCATCATCTCGCTGCCAATGGCGGTCCACTCAGACTTTGTCGGAGGTCCTACGCTCTTTGTAGCCACGCCGATCGCCGACGTAGGTGGCCCAAGCGGCCCCTGACGTTCTCTGATACTGGCCGTGACAGCTAGATGCAGGCCAATGGCCAAATTTGAATCAACTTAGGGGTCAGCACGAGCAGTTCACGGGTCAAGCAACATCAACAATAGTTCACTTACTGATCAGTAACGCGCTTTAATTTTCCTTTCGTGAAAAGCAGATACTCAGTATAGCTCTTACCACGCCGAGTAAATGTAAAATTCATGCCATGTGGACGATACAATACGATACGATAGAGGAGTTTAACGTAGACTGAAAAGCTGAGTGTGGTCAGCTTAATCTAGCACAATGTTATCAATAATTGCATCAAGAAATGTTTACATTGAAGATCAGATTTCGTTTATTGTCGATTGGACTTCTGTGACGTCCTTACCGCAATGAAACGACTAAAAAATCATTGATTCTCCCTCGTCTATAATGTTAAGAACGCGAACACAACACAGTCTCCATTGGCTGCCATAGCTCGGTACAGACTCAAATTTTCAGGATTGTTAATGTCATATCTATTATGTCGGCAGCTTGTGCATATCTACAGGAGCTCAGTTGCGTCTCGTTGGAAAGTGTCCACGGCGACATCAGCTCGATGTACCCAGCTGCCTCCATGCAGTGCCGACATCAGATAGCGGAGTTTTGCCTTCAGTGGTGTTGACCCTCAGAAAGCAGCAGCAGCAGCAGCTGCAGCCGTGAGCGACAGCACGACGTCGCGACTGTTGAATGATTTTCTCCGGTAATAACCAGCATCATCCGGCGCCACGCTGACGTATCAGTATTTTGGCGCCGTTACGCGTAAATTTTATCTTACTTACTTACTTACTTACTTTATTGTGTCGTGTCGCGTTTGAGAACTGGGCCGCTTGTTCAGCTGTGAAAAGCCAGCAGTGGAGTTTCTGCACGTGCATTGTAATATCTCGTCCGAGTTTCACGAGGCGCCGCCACGCCGCTACGGTCGTCTTCTGCGTTTTATTCATAAAATCTCATCAGCGATCGTCTGTTCATTCACAAAGTGGTCGCCGCCGAGGTCACCGGGTCACCGACCGCTGCATTTGCATGGCGTCCATTGGTCGACGGCTTTCATTAAACCCGTTCACAGAGAGACAGTCCGTGGTGACGGCGACGATTTAGACACATTTGGTGACCCATATCCAGGGTCAAATCGGTCTCGACGCCCTGTTGTAAATAACCCATTATGCAGTTGTCGCTCCACCGTAAAATACGTCTGTTCATTCGTCAGTTTTCTATGGCCATCAACGCATAAAAACTCCCGTGACCCATACCGAAGTGTGTTACAAAACCTATAATGAGTTATATGTGTTGTGTGGAATTGGTCACGTAGGCCAAGTTTACAAGGACATCAAAAATCAGGCTTGTCGGGTGACTAATGCCGAAATCTTTAACCCTGTAACAGTGTATCTCTACAGGGCGCGCCAAAAAGGTAACCCCCTAGGAAAAATTTCATATCTCTGAAATTGTAGCAGTTATATTTACCAAATTTACAGAGTTTACAGATGAGGATTCAGTCCACATGTCCTGCAAATTTTATTAAAATAACAAATATGGTTCAACAGACACAACAGTTTGAACTTTAAAGTTCATTTTTTCAAGTGAACATGCAGTCGCGTCCTGAATATTCAGTAAGTCTTACTTAATAACAAATCAGACTTTGCACAACTTTTTCGTCAACACTTCAAATGCTTCAGTTGTGAATGTCAGCTGCTCTCTCTCTCTGTTCAAACTGAGTGTTCAAAGTGTCCGCTAGCTGCAGCAACACAAAATCGAAGTCTCTTTCGAATTAACAGGATTGCCTTATCAGTGAACTCCTGTGGCAAATCATTCCATATTGAAGCAAGGCAGTCTTCAGCTCGGCAATGTTGGTTGGTTTTGGCGTACATAGCGTCCTAGTATTGCACCTCACATGATAATCCAACGTATTGAGATCTGGCGACTTAAATATCAGCGAGGTTATTTTTAAGTCAGAATCGCAGTTTAATTACTTGTTCACTTTGAAAAATGCACATTTAAGTTCAAATAGTATAATTTTGGAATGCAAGCAAATATTGCAATGAAATTTGCAGAATATGTGGTCTAAATCCTCCTCTGTAAGCACTGTTAATTTGGAGGAAAAATTTACAACAGTTCCAGAGATATCGAATTTTTCCTAGGGGGTTACTTTTTTGGCACACCCTGTAGACAGGCTACGAAGCATACTGCCGAAAACTTAGATTAAAACGACATGATAGGGTGTGTTTTGCTGTACCATATTCTATCTACTGTCGAAAGTAAGAAGTCTAATGCCGACTATCTGAGAGATGTCGTGAGCGTTATTGTGCCATTATGTGTGCCTTTGTACAGCTGGAGTGCAGTGAGGAGTTGGGTGATATAGTGAAGGTCGCTGATCCAACACTCGCCCTTTCTGTCTACCTGCGTGCTAACGTCCCTGCCAAGGTATCTGTCTCTCCTACAAGCAACGTTTGTTTGTTGCTGTTTTTCAGTTCACCTGCCTGTCTGTCTCTTGTGATTATGAAGAAATACCTGGCAGGCTTAGTCCCTCAGGACTTACCTGGGACCCCTAATGGAGTAAACCTAATGTCGCAACATGTACTACTATTGGGAAGGGAAGCTACTGTGGCTACTGAGATAACTGCTTGTATGGAAAAACCCTGCTGTGGGAAAAACCCCAACAGCCCATGATGAAGACTTAGGGCAGTGCTGTTTACTTGCAGTATTAAATTCCGTTTATTGAAGATTAGAGATGATTTTTTCAAGTCTTCCATCATTACTATGCAGTGGTTATTGGATTTCAAACTGGATAGTCTTCATCTGGTCGCTCTGTCCTTGGCTTTGTTCAATGGAGCCTCTCATTCACTGCCATCACTGCATGATTGTGTCTGTACACAGGTGATCCAGTGCTTTGCGGAGACTGGTCAGTTCCAAAAGATCATCCTCTATGCCAAGAAGGTCGGCTACACTCCGGACTACGTGTTCCTGCTGCGCAGCATCATGCGTATCAACCCGGAGCAGGGAGCACAGTTTGCTCAGATGCTGGTCGCCGACGACGAGCCGCTCTCAGATATCAACCAGGTCAACGCCATTGTCTCGTCTGTGATCTGGATCATCCGGACTTCTTCTCTCTGTCTCAGTTTCACTCATTTATGATATTGTTTGATTTGTGGTGGGTGTGACAACACTTCATTGGTAGATGATTTAATCGGTGATTTTTAATAGCGTGCAACACTAGGTGTGCGTGGCGCCAAACATAGACATTAGAGTGGACGATTCTGAGCCACATCGATCGCTTCATTCAGGACAGAGATTACTGGTCATGTTGGATAGTCTTCATCCATGTAGTATGAGGGCGTCCTGGTGGTCTCAATGCTGTCTGAGATCTTTTTCCGTCTTGTGTTTCCACACGTTTGTTTTGCCTCTCTTCAGTACCTTACACTTCGTTGTGAATTCGTGTTTTTCAACAGTGGAACTGTTGATCTGAGCACAGACGTGTAGAAAACGGATATAATTCAACCCCGACTGACTTCCAAAGCGGTTGATGTAAGATGTTTGAGGCCGACCCGTCTTGATAGTGTCTGTGTGTGCGGTGTAGATTGTCGATGTGTTCATGGAGACAAACATGATTCAACCGTGTACGGCGTTCCTCCTCGATGCTCTGAAGAACAACCGTCCGGCCGAGGGACCACTGCAGACCAGGCTGTTGGAGATGAACTTGATGTACGCTCCTCAGGTGAGTTCACCACGGGAGTATATATATTCTTCTGGTTACCGTAGTGGAAACGAAGGTAAATAAACATTCTTTGACCACCGCTACTTGCCAACAAAGACAGCGATCCAATTGGATTCAACTGGATCTATTTTTAGAGCAAAGGACCGTGGACGAATCACAGCAAAGCAGCTGTCCATGTTTTGGATTTAGTCCAGGCACACAGTGAATTATTCCAGTTAACTGATACTGTTTGGGCTGGATGGTGATATTAGCATTAGTGATGTTTCAAGTACTCATTCTGCCATGCTGTTGTAACTGCAGGTTGCCGATGCTATACTCGGTAATCAGATGTTCACTCACTATGATCGTGCACACGTTGCTCAGCTCTGTGAGAAAGCCGGACTTCTTCAGCGCGTAAGCTGCTAGTTTTTCTTTTTCCCCATAACACTGTATGTTTTTAGATCCATTTTTCATTTGAAGTCGTTTTTTATACATGATATTAGAGCTTTCGGTCAAGGCTGTTAGTACAAATATATAGTATTTTGAAAGATAAGCATATGTCGTAAAATACTCTGTTGTAAGTTTGGCCTATGGTCAGGGTGGTGAGAAGGTTAGAATTTTTTCTGATGGACATCTGTTCATAGCAATTCTAAATATAGCGTCAGAGACATTGAATCCACACCATGTGGTGTAAATCATCTGTGATTTGACGACAGCGTAATGCCGTGTAAAGTTCGATCTCCAACACTTCAAGAGTTGTCGTATTGACAGCGAATACTGAGACAAGTACCAGCGTTTTTGTGTTAATGATGCATGATTAGTTATGAGTTGAGTGCTTTTTGTACTGGCGAGACAGCGTACCTACTTATGAATCTCTCCATGGCTCTCCCCAGTGGGAATGTGATGTCGTTAGCAAATAAAATGCAGTTACAGCCGTACACATTTTTGTCACAGCCAGCCTGCGACTTTGTGCTGCTGTCAGTGTGGCCTAGCTATTGCGAGAGTTCACTTGGTTCATGTGATGATTGCAGACAAATTAGTAGCAGTGTCGGTAACTCAGTCTGAAAGTGTGTTCCAATACAGTGCTTTGACAGACATCAGAGAGTATAAATGGCCTGTAAAGAAGTTTGCTGCACACTCGGATGGCAACCATCAAAACAGGCAGCTGAACTGTGCTAGATGTGATGTGAAGCAATGAGACACCTGTATTGTTTGCACACCTAGGCGCTGGAGCACTACACCGACCTGTACGACATAAAGCGTGCCGTCGTACACACTCACCTGTTGAACCCCGAGTGGCTGGTGAACTACTTTGGCTCTCTGTCGGTCGAGGACTCGCTGGAGTGTATCAAAGCCATGCTGCAGGCCAACATTCGCCAGAACCTGCAAGTCTGCGTCCAGATAGCGACCAAGTACCACGAGCAGCTGACCACGCAGGCACTGATTGAGATCTTTGAGTCGTTCAAGAGTTTTGAAGGTTCGTCTCTTTGTTTCTCACTGCTACAACCAGAAGTCTGTAGTGGTTGTCTAGAAATGTACAGAATCGTTTGTATTTTGTTGTCGATTTGACTTAAAGCTGGTCTCAATGCCCAACCATAGATAGAAAGTTCTTCCGATTTGATTTGAATGATATTTGTTATGTGGGTATGGGTCGATGGGTGTGTACGCACATACCGAAGGTATGCCATATGACCCAATTCACGATCAACTTCACGGAGGTCTCAAATGTGCGAAAATGGCCAAAGATTTCAAAGGCTATCTCCTCCACCAACATGGGTGTAATCAAAAGACTAATGGTGAATTACAATACTCGGAGACAATATCTAAATGTTAACTCGTCAAATTTTTGATATTCGTCCTTATTCCTCGTCACGTGACCTTCAAACTTAGGGTGTTCCACCTTAGGCAAACAAATTTTGCCCCTGCAAGGGCTTATGTTTTTATACTGTTACTAAATGTTCTGTTAAATATTAAATAATTTTTGTATGACATTATTTATAATGTTAATTTAGAAAAATAAGCGACATAATTGCCGAGGCAGCAGTGGATTATCATTTGAAATGGTGACAAGATGGCATGCGTGTGTTGTATGAAAGGTCTATTCTATTTCCTGGGGTCAATTGTGAACTTCAGTCAGGATCCCGAGGTACACTTCAAGTACATCCAGGCGGCGTGCAAGACGGGTCAGATGAAGGAAGTCGAGCGGATCTGTCGCGAGAGCAGCTGCTACAACCCAGAACGAGTCAAGAACTTCCTCAAGGTACGGCAACATTACAGCATATAACAGAATTGTCATTATCAGAGCCGTCAGGTTTTGATAATGGTGGTCATCTACTTATTGCATTAGGTAGCGATCCACACTATCTGTGCTGGTTTTTGGCAACTACCTGAAGACTCAGCTCTTCGGGTATTCATTTCCTTGACTTTTGTAGGCCCTCGAAGTGACACGACTGTATCGTTGGACATTTCTGTCGATCTTGTTACTTACTTATTTACGTGCTTTGTCATTTGAGAATAAATGGGTGCATTGATGAAAGTGTTTTTCAGACTTGTGGACTTATCTATTTTTCATCATCGTTTCTGGAATGCACCACTAGGCATGCATAGCGCCAGATGTAGACATCAGTCTCCAGAGTGGACGATTCTCAGCCACGTCAATTGCTTCATTCAGGGAGAGGTTATTGGATTTCAGGTGTTTGTTGGATAATAGTCGTCATCCAATCCATGTAGTACGAGTGAGTCCTGGTGGTCTCCTTTAGTTCTGCAAGGGGGAAGCTGTTAAGATCTTAACATATGCAATACGTATAACTCTGATAAAGTGTTGGGATATTAACCCTTTGACACCCACTGTTACCATATGGGTACGTCTATATAGCATCCTGTGCCAGACAGGGTTAAGCGGTCTTTTGTAATTGTTGACATATGGAAATGATGTCAAAAATTACAAATGACGGCTTTTTTACCCCGTCTGGCACAGGATGATTTATAGCTGCACCCATGGCAATGGTGGTCATGAAAAGCTTAAAAAAATGTATGGTTAAATATATTGTGCAACTTATTGTCGTACAGAAAAGAAGTTGGCCCGGATGCAGTGGAGTATAGCCATGAATCTGTGAGATGTGTGTGTGTCTTTAGGAGGCGAAGTTGACTGATCAGTTGCCGCTGATCATCGTCTGTGATCGTTTCGACTACGTTCACGACCTCGTGCTCTATCTGTACCGCAACAACCTGCAGAAGTACATCGAGATCTACGTACAGAAGGCGAGTGTTCTCTAATGCATTGTCTCTGGGCTCCCACGGGTCCTGAAAAATATTGGAGTTACATATCCTTAGTATTTGAGTCTTCATCTGGTCGTGCCAGTCGTGCTGATAATCTACAGTGTGTCACAGAGAGCAATGAATGGTTAGATGTGAAACACTCATCGGTTTAGGACCTAAGTATGCGCAGAGAAATTAGTAGTTAATGGATCATATTAATACCAATGATGTAAGCGAGAACTTTTGTCCAATACCAAGACCACAGGTGTCCAGTGCAAGACACGGTAGTGCCCGACTGGAGACCAAGACATGACGGAAACAACAGTGATTAATACAGGAGGTTGCAGTGCAGCATGCGGATATTTTCTGCAAATCTGACATCAGTTGACGGACATACAGTTCCAGAGTTGACGTATTGAGGAACGACGTGAACTGTTTTTGACCGGAACAGAAAGAGGTTAACAATCATGAGATAAGCAGCTAACCCAAACCATCGCTGGTGAAAATTGCATGTCTGTGTTCGGTCTGTTCAGGTGAACCCTTCTCGTCTACCGGTGGTCGTTGGAGGTCTGCTGGATGTCGACTGTGGAGAGGATGCTATCAAACAGCTCATCTTTGTTGTTAAGGGACAGTTCTCTACTGACGAGCTCGTCGCTGAGGTGGAAAAACGCAACAGGTATGCTTCCTAGTCCACTCGCTGGCTGGCTATAAGTTGTCACAGTTTTTGATGTGACATATTTCCTCATAAACGCGTTGCACTTACGTAATACACTGGCTGTGAACTGAGTATGGAATTGACATGTAGAGAACACCGTCGTAGAATCCCTTGTGCACGAGATGCGCCGGCAGTTTGGCAACAAGAATGTCTTAAGATGAAAACTGATGGAAGGATTTCACAGCCTGTCCCACAGAGAGTTTGAGAGAGTCGTGCCGGCAACAGAGAAGGCCTGACAGCGCCCATAGATGCTCAGATGGTGGCTTGAGGCAACAAGAAGGCTGTAACTGGCAGAACTCGGTAAAGATGTATTGATCTGTGTTAGTATGACAGTGATATCACAGGTGTTTGTGATAAAGACGAGATATCAAGATATCATACTTATCACTGATGATGATGATGATACAGGCTGAAGCTGCTGCTGCCGTGGCTGGAAACACGTATTCACGAGGGCAGCGTTGAGCCGGCGACACACAACGCACTGGCCAAGATCTACATTGATAGCAACAACAACCCTGAGAGATTCCTCCGTGAGAACCAGTACTATGACAGCCGTGTCGTCGGCAAGTACTGTGAGAAACGTGATCCACATCTGGCGTGTGTCGCTTACGAACGTGGACAGTGCGACTTTGAACTGATCAACGTAAGTGTTGTACCAGTGCCAGTTTGTGTTGACTGTCCTGATGTATGCTTCAGTTAGCCCCATGAGCTTCGGAGCATTGTATAATAAGCCCACCTCATTTCCTGGCTGAGTGTTGTCAAAGGTGACTAAACCAGGGTAGTTTTGTGTTACTGTGTTTTGTGTTGTTTGCTTGTTCTGCATTGTGTTTAGTTTCTGTCTTGTCTATATTTTTAATTTGTCTTCTGTCCTCTATTTTCCAGCGTGAACCGACATCAATGGCAGTGTATAGTCTTAGTGTTTCCAAAGATGTGGTATACTTGGCTGAAAAAAAGACTGCGTCTGTCATCTGCCATGTTGAAGATATTTCTCAGTACCACTGTACCCGTACTGCTTCATTCTGTCGATGAGTACTGTCGATACCTTTGCTGCTGGGCCATTTTCCAATGAGTGTTGTCCCCATGTTGTACAACTCATTTTTGCCGATGTGCCAACAGGATGTCTGCTTTGGTGTTGGCATATGGCTGAGTTATATTTACTGAACGATGAGTATACCCATCATTGGCAGCTATTGTTGTTGCACATTAATTGACGAGACAACTCGTCAGTGGCAGCAAAAGTATTAACCAGCTTTGGCATTTGTTCACCTGGTGGGTGCCTGGTCTGTTGCCCATCCAGCAGCAGGCAGTGTCAAGGACACAGTTCACTGATGGTCGTTATGGTGCAATGTTGTCCAGGTGTGCAATGAGAACTCGTTGTTCAAGAGTGAAGCTCGTTACCTGGTTCGTCGTCGTGAGCCTGACCTGTGGGCTCACGTGTTGAACGAGGAAAATGAATACCGCAGTCAGCTGATTGACCAGGTACGCTGAATCATACCTGTGAATTCACTAAATAACAGCTCTGGGATGCGTACAATAGGTTTGATGACAGTAATATTAGCTTTCCTAGAGATCAACTATTGATAAGATGGAAATAAAAATATACCATATAACACTGCACTACTTCTGAATGTTGTGAGGAGCAGACATTTGTCAAGAGAACCTTGAGTGAACACTCTTGTATCTAGCGAGTGCAACAGTGTAGTAATCCTTTGGCTTCAGAAGCTGGCAAAGCCGTTTGCACCGAAGAAGTAGGATGTTAAAAGATACACATACACACTGAGCAATCGACATCCCTTGTCATTCATCGACGATGTCAGTCTTTCTCTGGTTTCGATTTATTTCCTTTTTAGATCGACTCCTCCGAGTCGACATAATAAGACTGTCTCAACGTCCGTCTGTCCACAAAAGCTTTTCCAATTTCAACGAAATTTGGTATCTAGGTAGAGATCAAGTGAGTGATACGCGACTGTATGCCATATGACCAGATCTAAGGTCAAGGTCATGGTGGTCGGAAAGTTGTGAAAATGGCCGATTTCAAAGACTGTCTCCTCCACCAATATGCATCTAAACAAAAGACTAACAGTGAATTGTGATACTCGAACACAATGTCTAAATTTTGACCCGACAGATTTTGATATTCATCCTCGTTCGGCATCACGTGACCTTCAAAGTTGGGGTCTCGTCTCATGAGGAGTCGACCGGCAGTCCCGTGTGGGACTTAATTATCAGTTATTAGTTCCAGTTTTAGTTTCAGTAAGTGACTCATCAGAGGACCGACGGCTGCGTCATTGCAGGTGGTGCAGACTGCACTGTCAGAGACGCAGGACCCAGAGGAAATCTCGGTCACCGTGAAAGCTTTCATGACAGCAGATCTTCCCAACGAGCTGATTGAACTTCTGGAAAAGATCGTCCTTGATAACTCCATGTTCAGTGATCACAGGTAACATTGTACCCCAACAGGCCTGTAAACACAGGTATCATAAGTCACAGGTACTGTACCTGTAATCACAGATAACATACCTGTGTATTGTACCCCCAGCGGACCTGTACTCACAGGTACATTGCCTGTGATGACAGGTACAGTACCTGTGAATTGCGTCAAAGGCTGGTGTTATCCAGTTGACCCTATGGTTGTGTATGTATGTCTTGTCTTGTTAAGCCTTTTTTTGTAAATGATATGTTACTACTTGATCGCGTAGGTAAACCTTGTCACAGAGAAAAAAAACTGTTGGCAAGAAAGCCCAGCTATCGCTGACAAACCCGCGCGCCACAAAAGCCTGCCAAAATTGCTCCAATTCGACGTGCTTACAACGTTGT
>Ga0056129_1000168_pt1 | contig 13807 bp, 15 predicted proteins | sample WorMetLIZISLAND1_FD_71118 | JGI IMG/M metagenome (GOLD analysis project Ga0056129, IMG submission 71118) | Marine gutless worms symbiont microbial communities from Max Planck institute for Marine Microbiology, Germany - Olavius loisae LIZARD... ...
GTAGATGATCGTGCCTGCGCGTGTGACGGGCAGCAAAGTAGAAGGTGCTGTGCCGTCTCGTTGTCACTTCTGCAATAAGGGCACACTGGGGACAGTCGTTCGATGCGGTGGAGGTAGCTGGCCAGAAGCGGACAGTGGCCTGTTCTCAGCTGAGCAACAGTTGTGCACTGGCTTCTGTTCCAGCCAAATCTCCAGTGTGCCTGCGGATTGGTCTCTCCAGTCAGAGTGCGATGTGTGGCTGAGTGCGGGTCACGGGTGTAGTGGGCATGGAACTCCTCCTGACCCGTCCTCCCAATGAGAACCTTTGCCGTTGATAAACGATGGGAACCGATGTCTGAGGCAGGGTGGAGGGTATTATTCAACTTGTGACTGCCATCGACTCAGTACCCACGTTGTGGCAGACTAGCTGAAAATTGCAGTCATAAGTATGAAGTAAAATTGTGGTGAAAAGCATCCTTATTTTCACAAAAACCACAAATACTTTACAACGCTATGGTTAAAGGTCAAAGGAACTAGCTTGATTTGTTCTGTGTTTTGACATAGCAATCAGCTGATCAAGTGTATACTGAGAACCAGTCTACAAACGACGCAAGAAGTTCACCTTGAAGTATTCCGTGCCTTCGGCAAAGTTTTTGCACAAGTTACTGATGACGTCATCCAATTGTCTTCACACAAATCACAGACACATAAATGTGCAAAACACGCCAAGTCAGTGTGGAATCAGCATTCCGAGTTACTAGCGCAGTGACAGAGAGAACTTAGAGATTAATCCGTTGACACCCACTGTTGCCATATGGGTACAGCTGTAAAGCATCCTGTGCCAGACCGGGTTAAGCCGTCACTTGTAATTTTTGACATCCAGGCACTCTGATGCTGAGAGCTCAGCATCAGAGTGCCCAGATATCAAAAATTACAAGTGACGGCTTAACCCGGTCTGGCACAGGATGCGTTACAGCTGTACCCATGTGGCAACAGTGGGTGTCAAAGGGTTAAACAGTGCGAGGTCTGTGGAATGAAGGAACAATCGACTCAAACCTAATAACAAGACATCGACTTGCTTTAGGACGACAACCGAAGCAAAGCCAAAACATGACCAGTCAAGAATATACATCAACTACTGACACCAGTTTCACTGCACGTCTCTCTCTTACTAGCATTCTCCTTTTCCCCTTATGTCCAGTGCATCAGACATGCTCAAATGCAATCCGTTTCCTGACTGGCCCCTAAACCAGGATAAGCTGTGCAAATGTTAATAGTTTTCTTGCATGGTTTTTAGCACACAATAGCATACAGCGGGCGCTGTGCTCTGTTAGTCAAAAAAATGGTTGAAGCTAGATTATGCAATTGTCACTGTACAGTAGCCACATCACTCTACTTTGTGCAGGATAAAAGTTTCATCCAGAAATTTCGACATGTTCCCCATGAGCGGAGGCATTAAACAAAGGTGGGGTGGGGATAACTCGAAAATGGTACGAGATACGTCCAGAGTTACTACGAATAACTAATAGGAAGTTGCATATGTGCCTTCGATTGGTACCCAGATCATGAATACATGTCCACACCATGTATCATCTCATCACTGTATATTCTACTGTTAGTTAACTTTCTTCTCTAGCCAAAGTGATATGAAATACATTCTGTCTCATTTCCTCAGCTACACAAATAGCACATACACACTTCATTGATAACATGGTTTATCATTACTAGATCACAGGCACCTTGCAGCTCTCTGACATTCTCCAGAAAGCTGCTCTTCGGCCACCATATCTTCAAACTTGTCGATATCCTCGAGGTCCGGTATGAACTGGATGGCGTTGCTGCAGCAGTGAAGTCCTCCAGACCGAATCATTCTCACGTAACCCATTGCATTGCCTGCGTCAGTCAAACAAGCGTTTAATAATGTCATTGCTAGACAATGTCAGCTGTAGATGTATACTGACAGGCATTAAAGCCTGGAACAATCCATGTCCACCAATCTCCACAGCAAACTTACAACAAGCTCTCCCTGGACACACAACACAAATAGATATGATAAAAGTCTGAAGATGCAGTGCTTCCAGTGCCAGATAAACGTTGTTTTCCATACATAATTTCCCTACAACAGCACTTCATTCAGAACATGCAGCATCCTTGTGGCCTGTGAGTATGATATGAAAAGTTCACACAAACTAACAGGACAATATCAATTCACAAACTCGCTGGATTTGTCACAGATTAATAGATTAAAGCAAATCTGGACTGCCATACCGATCTGGCTGATGAGGCTGCGGAACTGATCCAGATAGCTGAGTCCATCCGGAGTTAAACCCAGCTTCCGGATTCCTCGGTTAAACTTTTCCGCTCTCTCGAACGGATACTGTTAACAGAAAGACAACTAATCTACTAGCAAAACATAATTCACAACAGAAACCTAATTTAAAGGTGCTTCGTGCTGGCTATTCATCATATTACAGGTTTACTACACAGAGAGAAAACTCCAACTGTAAGAAATAAACTGAAGTCAACTGCACTGCACTCATAGACTGTAGAAAATAAGCTCAACATGTTAAACTCAAGGATAGACAAAATACCGGCCTTGCGATCTGTTTGCTGGTGCATGTCACGGAAGTACCGCCAGTCCTGCAAATTATAGATTACTGTCAGAAACTGAAAAAAATACATATTAATAACATTATTTGCAACTATTAAGTAACTCAACATTGGGAATATGCCTTGTATAGTACGTACTTAGATCAGCATAAACACTGATATTGTCACTGTTTCGTTTCCGCTAATAATTCTAATAATTATGCCATGGCATTTTAAGCCTTAAAACATCACATATGCAACTGACACAGTCTCAGCTGTTAAACATTAAACATGATAAATTTCACTGCTAAATGGCTCCCTAAATGCCAAACCAACAAAATGCCACATGGAATACAGGCACACTCTGTCAGCACCAGTCTAGTTGCTGCTGTTATAACTGTTACTGTGATTGTTGCTGATACTTAAAATTTCAGTATTTATAGTTTCTTCATTTCTGAGACAACATCAGGAACAATGATGGCAGTAGACACTAGGTTACTTGGCAGACGATGGCAGACTAGAAGAAAAGCCATGCAGTGTTACATACATTACAGGGAATGATCGGATTAAATACTGTCTTAGACTGAATATCTCTAAGGCCTAGTTCTAGGAAGTTTGGTCTAAACTGAACACATGATGTCACTTGAAAATTGTAACACAAATTTGGTCTCGAAAGTTTGTTTGAGGAACTTTGCCATTAAATCAATCACCAGTGACCTTGATGAGTTTCGATTTGATGTGTTCATCAAACATGAACTGTGAGAAGACGTAGAACTTCTTGCAGAGGAACTGGTAGGTGAAGTTGACGGTCGTGTTCATGATGCCGGTGCCGTGTGTGCGGATGGAGTTGGCGACATGGCGGATGTTGATCGTGTTCAAATGTTTGTTGTTGCTTGAGCGCTCCACAAAGATCTGCAACAACAGTTCAGTCTAGACGCCGTGATTCTGTGCCAACTGTAACTCACACGCCAGTTCTTTGGTTTTCACAGCACATCGGCTCTTCGCGTAGACAGACATCACACGTGCAGACAGCGACCGAGAAATGACGGCTGGTAACAAACAGAATGTCTCCAACGACAGAACTGCAAAGTTACAGCGAAAATGTTATCTCCGGCTTCCAACCAATAACAACGGACGAGTGCAGTAACTTAAATTACTTAAGCCACTATGAAAATATGACTTGACTGAGTAGATCCTTAACAGCATATCAGCACAATTACGCTATACAGTGCCATTCCAGCAGGTTTATGCTCGAAAATACAGGACAGAAGACAAATTAAAAATACAGACAATACAGAAACTAAACACAACCCAGAAAAAGCAAACAACACAAAACACAGCAAAACAAAACTAGCCTGGTTTAGTCACTTCTTACAACACTCAGCCAGGAAACAAGGTCGGCTTATTCTACAATGCTCCTGAACCCACATGAGGCAATGAAAACAACGACTAACTGATAGTGCAAACCATTACAGACTAACGGAATCAGCTACTGTTATAGACTCCATCATCACCGTTTGTACTTGGTGAACCACACATGCACACACACAAAATGATACAAATATGAAACGACAAGTATCAAATCAAATCAAATCTATTAAAAGCAGAAGGACCAAGTTGGTCACTAACACTGCCATAACGGTAACACAGGATAATACAATGAAATAGAACAAAACAGGACTAATTGTTAGAAGAAAAATTAAATTAATTGATCATCTCTCCGGCTAACTGTACAGTCACCTGATTGTTGAGATTGTAGAGATATTTCGACACAAAGACGTGAATGTTTCGCATGATCTCCAACACGTCCAGGCCCTACAATAAGAACACAGACTCAGTGGGTCTCTCGGCGTCATAAACAAACAAGAAGTCCAGCTACAAAACACAGCTAAAGATCACAGGCGACAGATGACAGACAAATGCCCAAACCAACAGACAAACACAACATAATGTGACGATCGGCTAATGATGTGGGATGTTAGACGGAAGTTTTCAACAGGCTGCATGCTCAGAGTACAGTGGCAGTTTATGCCCTCATGTAGGCACACAGTGGGGTATGACACACAGTCAGAGAGTGTAGTTCCAACTTCCCAGCTGCATAGCTCATCGAGCTAATTATAGCGCCTGGTGACCTCAGCAACTGAGCATGTAAAACACAATGTCCAAATGTGCAATGGCTACCTGCTGGGTGTGACTCATGACACATCGTGTGTGGGCCTCAATGATTACATGCTGGGTATGATTCATCGACACACGGTGTGTGGTCTTCAGTAATTATTGACGTCGTCACTGCACTGTGCCAGAGATCAGAGAGGTTTCTGTATGTATATATGACAACAGTAGCATGTACGCCAAAATCCTGACCCAAATAATCCAAACCTGACCCACAAACCCAACCCAGGTAACTGTTCAACCACTCTGCCACTATTCCATCCTCTCCAAATATGCCTTACGTTTAACTAGGAGAGATCTCCGCATCTTGCTAGGCTTACTAACAGGTCATGCAGATCTAAACCGACATCTGGTCTTAGCGCTGGTTGTCATCTATAACGACAGCTGCCCCGAAGGTAAGGTAAGGTAAGGTAAGGCCACTATGCAATGGCTTGGCTCAGCCAGACACCAAGGCACAAATACAGCCTGACAGCAGTTAACAGGCAGTCTGGTAGTGGTGACCTGTTCAAGGGTCTGACTGGGTAGATGTGCTTCAGCCATCGTCAGTGTGTACTTCTGCTGGGCCAACGCACGCATCTCACTGTACGTCTTCCAGTCATGAAGAGCGACTGTCGTCAAGTTGTAGAACGTCTTGTTGAGGTAATTCTCCACGTACGCTGAATACATCAACATAGCCGCAACGACACACGATAAAACTCGCACAGAATTCATTCAATAACCCTTTGACACCCACTGTTGCCATAAGGGTACAGCTAGAAAGCATCCTGTGCAAGACCGGGTTAAGCCATCATTTGTAATTTTTGACATCCGGGTACTCTAAGGGCTGAGCGTCAGAGTGCCCGGATGTCAAAAATTACAAATGACGGCTTAACCAGGTCTGGCACATGATGCTTTATAGCTATACCCATATGGCAACAGTGGGCGCCAAACAGTTAAATACTCTGTATATACAGAGGTATTCTTACTCGACTTTTGAACAGTCCGTAATGCCACAAATCAGCACAGAGAGTTGACTCAACATGTCATTTCAGTACAAGACAGCTTGCATTTAGCAAAAGATCACATCAGATTACTGGGATAATATCACCACATTGTTATGAATATGAGCAGTGTAGACACGGCGCAGCGAGAACCATTTTAAATGCATCATGTAGAAATACTGTTGTTTGCTTGCTGACTTACTAACTTACTGCTTATATGTATAATAGTGTATATGTGTTACATCATCATCAGAAATACAGAATTTGTCCTGGCATTAAGTCACATATATCACTGCTAGAAACACATACTGCATCATAACGGCACCAACCAGTCCGATATTACTGGTCGGATATGTGACAAATAAGACAGATTGTTAATATCATAAAACATACAAAGACTACTTGACACAGTGAGAGCGAGTGGCAGGTCACCTCGAGTATTGATGTCATGTTCAAAGAGCCTAATGGGCATCATACGTAGGAATGTCGACAGCTGTTGAGACGCAACTCGGAATGGATTGCGGCTGTCAAGCTGCAGGTGCATGTGTATGTGAAGACGCAAATCAGTCTCGACGTCTCGACACAGGGTGTCCAATAAATGCTGCAACACCACAAGATCTCCACAGGGTGCACAATTACTGTTTCAAAAACTCTGACAGTTTTGTCACAACAGTAGTAGCAATATGCACAATCGTTCCTGAAATACCAGAGTTCAGATAGAAAACTATTATTTTATGCACATCTTGTGTGAATACAACAGGATTGTTGGTCAACAATGCTGCATAGACCACACATCTCTGTCAATAATGAAACAAAACACTTCAGATAACTTCCAGAAATGATAACAGGTCAATATCCATATGAGTCAAATAATGAACAGACTTAACCATTCTAAACCAGACCACAAAGGTGATCCATAATCATTTCAAGCGACCGATACGATCAAGGTGAGTTGAGCACAATATGTTATCATTCACAGACTCATCGCCAGGCTGAGATCACAGCAGATATACAGCACTATCAGCTTCATTACAATCACAGACATTAGTTAACCCTTTGACGCCCACTGTTGCCATATGGGTACAGCTGTGCCAGACCGGGATAAGACGTCATTTGTAATTTTTGACATCCGGGCACTCTGACGCTCAGCCCTGAGCATAAGAGTGCCTGGATGTTAAAAATTACAAATGATGGCTTAACTTGGTCTGGCACAGGAAGCTTTGTAGCTGTACCCATATGGCAACAGTGGGCAACAAATGGATAATAAGAAGTCTGCAAAACTGCACAAAATGTACATCTGTCAACAAACTGTTGGTAACGCACCTCACTGATCTGCTTGATAACTTCGTTCTGATAAGATTCAACAAGGCACTGCGGAGAAGACAGGTGACAGACTCGACACAGCACAGGCTGACAGTCTTCTAACGACCGACACATGTACTAGACACACCAGCACAATCGCCAGTAAATGACACAGTGCTGCTGACTGCAACTAGGCGTCTAGTGCCAATATGCTACTGGACAAGAGTATATATGAACATGCAATGCAGTGTACTGTGATCAAATAGTTAATGAAAACACTTTTATCCACACGGTACAGTAACTGTCGGTATCTGCTCGGGCCAACTCAGCCTTCCATCCCACTGGGGTAACTCGAGTACTAGCCTTAGTGGCTAGAGTTAAGGCAGGGTGTGCTCGCTTATGTCAGGCTGCAATTAAAATCGGGTGACACCGTACTTCAGTGACACCCCGTAGTTCTGAGATGGCTTGCCATGAAGAACTTATCTGGCTTTAACTTTTTTTGTTAAAATAACAGGAATATTTCTACTGACAAAATGCCAGATGCAACAAACATCCTGTGCATACACAGAGTAAATAACATTTTGCCAAGCAGCAACTTGCAGATGAGATACTATGAGACTCATTTGTACCCGGAGACGAAATGCTTCAGAAGAGTTGTCATGAATGTCGGCGAGATACATCGGAAGCATCACTCGATGCCAGTAGATAAATGTACAGTCACATGCAGCTTTTAGTCTGCAGACATGCATCATATCATATATCAGGAAGTAATATAACAGCTAATGTACTGATGTACTGGACAGACCAACTCAGATGACATGACTGAATACAGTACTAGATACACTCAAGTCCACGATCTCACAATGACTGAAGGCAATAACAGAATTTCACTATCAATTCAGCTGTTATGAAGTGTTATGGACGAGACGGAGACAGGCAGATGGACAGGACGATTTGCTATAATAATACTCACATACAGGGGCGTGAAAAAGTAATAAAAAGTACAAAAATAACAAAAATTAACAGAACTTAAGTAGAAGACGTTTTGACAGCAAGAAGATGCCAAACGCAAGCAACTGAGTCAACATAGAAACAATAAACACAAACTGTCTGTCATCACAATTTACCGATCAACGCGTAATATATCAGAGATAAATTACTAGAACAGAGAAAACCTCAGCCTGAAGTCGGCCATGAAGTCCAGCTGTGACAGGCAGTTGTCGACTAATGAGAGCTCATCATCTTTAAACACTTTCTGTCCACAAAACACACCACATTACAGCATTTGTGTGTTGAGTGCAGTAAGAAGGTACCACACCACGTTCTCTATGGTGACATCAGAGTGGTACGTATAGTAACACATATATGACAGACAAGTTGAAAATAGCACAAAACGGCAACCACCTGCTGTGTAGCAATGGCGAGTGCCAAGCGAAGCACAAGTCTTCGTTCTTTTGTCGCTACAATAATAAACAAAATATTTCCTTGTAATATCTCTAAACTGTACCATTTAAACTAAGGAACAAGTGCTTGATAAAGACGCACAGCGCACCCACATACCAGACACATGCTGGTCTAACACCCACTCTCGGAGTAAACCTGTGTATGTTCACAGAATGTGGAATGATGAGTGACTGATGCAGAATTTCTGAATGACCAGATCTCTTGCTGACTGATGCCAAGCAGCAGAACAGCTCAACCTCATCTCACAGACTCACTTATGACGTATGACAGAAGAAACGCAAATGTTTGGGAAAAGGTTGGCATCACAACAAGAGCAAATCACATAAGAACAGAAGATGTTACTGGGCATATATAGGGAGGGCATAACAACTTCTTATGTGAAGGTTGCTGTTGGGTCAGGTCAACTCAACAGTAACCAACAGAACACTACAGCTCACGATACAAATACCTCGATACTCAGTCAACATATACAGTAGTCACTTCATCATCAAAAACTCTTAACCAAATTAAGTCAAATTTTAAACATAACTTTTAATTGCACCAGTTTAAACAGTAAACCTGAATGCTGCAAAAACTATTTTAAAATGAGCAAATTTTCCACAAACATCAGCAGAAATTTAAAAGACAACGCAGCAAATGCTACTCTGCAGGACACTGCTAGCCAATCACACAAAATATCTGCATTAACTACATGACGTCACAAAATGTTTTGTACCTGGTCCGAGAAGACATGAGTTGGCAAGGACTATGGCAGACAAGACGTCCAACTTCCAGTCCTGTCTTCGGTCGTTCAACTTATGTTCAACCAATGACAATCTCTTCTGTAAATGTCACAACCGTCATCAGCATGTGCACATCGTTTACAAATACTGTAATATCTCGATTATAATGCACACTTGTGTATAAAGCACAGGTAGACCGTTGACACCTGGTCGCAGGTAAAACTGAAGTACACATGTACTTATGCAGGGCACTTTCAGGTTTCACCAAATGTTACTGGTGCCCGCAATAACATTCTGTCTTAGTAAAACTTGGCGTAGTTAGTAATGTAAAAGGGAAATTACTGATATCGTTTAAAAACTGTTTAACTAAAGCATTTTTTCATACCTTTAATAAAATCTGTCTATTGTTTTTGCTGTTACTGTGTTTCTGCCTCAAATTTTATGACCAGAAAAATCGAGTTAATGTAACATAATCTGTAGAAACACAACAGCAAAGGCAGCATACGCAATAGCATTATGTCGGGTCTTCTTAGTGTTGGTTAACATAACTGGCAGCAGTAGTTAAGTTTGTGAAAAAAATATGGATATTTTTACACATGTATAATGCACATCCCAACTTCAGACCGCCACTTTAAAGCCAAAATTGTGCACATTACAACCGAGATATTACAGTACCACGACACATCATATCAGTAGATGATGCGACAGCTAATATACTGGAGGGACCATCTGAATGTCTTCAGATGACATGACTGAATACGGTCCTAGATGAAACAACACTGGATATGTCATCTGGCCAGGACAGTTCAAGCATATCTTACAAGCCTGACTGAGTCGTGCACACGACATGCTACATTAATCAGCATCTGCTGCTGATCTAAGGCTACAGCACTCGATGGATCTACCACATTAATCAAGTCACTGTAAACAGGCTCTACCATGTCGGGGTTCGGTCGCCTTATGAACTTTTCTTATGACTGTACATGAAATCTTCCTGTCAAAAAAATGGCTCGACTACCACCTGTGAATCCGCTAACCTTGACCGTTTTCAGTGTCGTCAACACCCTATGACTGACGTTCTGTACGATGTGATTCAAGCATTCGGCCAGCAGCATTGTGCGTCGGTGAAATGTGTGCTCTATCGCCTTCAGCAGCTCAACTAGACGACACGTCGCCAACACCGACGCCTTCGTCATTGGCTTCTGCAGCGACACATGGAGGTTCATTGTCGTCGTCACCAGCTGCCGAATTGAGTAGGCATATAACAGGCCCTGAAGGTACACAAAATAGCCAGAATGCTCAATAATGCCATCAAACGTGTGCTTGATCAAAACCACAAAATAACTGGCTTAGCACTGTAACACATCTTGATCAACGTAGTTGTTCTACGTCATGCCAGGTTAGTACTTGGATGGGTGACTGTCTATGAGCAGGTAAACCATATTGATCACCAGCCACCTAGGTCGACTCAGCCTTCTACCATCTGTGGGATGGTAAAATGAGTATGAGTCTTTGGGCTGAGTAGTAATAATAAAATGGCAATGGTGTACTGAGATGGTGGCGGCCTACAGGTGGACTCACAGCGCAAATCAGTTGGCTTGGTCTGAGGGTTGGCAGCCACTTGGCACTTAGTCTGCATTCATCAAATGAACCCAGTAAACTCTCACACTGACTTCGCCATGATGATAGCATTATAAACATTGTCACTGGTATTTTATTATTACTATTACAACCACTATCAACATGCAGCTAAAACCACGACATCAACAGTGACCAAAACCACAACAAACAAACAGGTGACAGCACTGCTGAGAGTCATATCAACACTCACTGACACTGCAACATACTGCTAGTGAACATGCAAAACAAACCACAATAAAATCCAACACGTCAAACAGGATTGACTGAAATAACACACAATTACACAGAGTTGGCCTATTAACAGGATCAAGATGAAAAACAGTCACAATAAGACACAAGAGTTTAATGTGGACTGAAAAGCTGAGTGTGGTCAGCTTCATCTAAAAAGCTAATAACAGCCCAGAGATCACAACAGTGTGTCATCTACATGTACATGTCACCTGAATGAGCAAGACACATCTCGTAGACAATGCCTCGGTGAGACCGTCCTTGTAGCTGACAGCAGTCTCCAGTTGAACCATCCAGCTTGACACAACGGCCTGAAAACTCTGCTCCTTCCTGTCAACCAGCCATCCGACCAGTAGGCAAATAATCTCTATAACAGCACGCTTGTCTGTTTCTGTGTGTGTCCAAGACAGCAGAGACTGTGCAACAGTCTCCAATCACACCTACGACAAGCTGATCTTTCCCTCGGACAATTCCGCCAGGCACTAAAGACAATTTGTTTTACTCATGGCTGCAGCGGCTTGTGACTTGATGTTTCTTGGCGGCGTGTATGAATGCACTCACTCACTCACATGTCCACACTGTCTGAATAACAGCCTTACAAGTTAAAACGACAAGAGGCCAAGCTGTGGCTAGGATAGCCAACCGTACTGCCTCACAGCAGACTAGCTAGTACGCAGAACTTGTGGATAAGTCACATAATTGTACTAAAATTCAAATCACACGTACACACCTGTGCCCAAGAAACTTTGGTAGTCCCTATAACTATTCTCAATAGCACAATCAGACAGCAATAGGTTGACAATAGCGGCACACTGTGTGAATAGTCGATGAGTCTCTGGTCGTAACATTTTCCGCCTAAGTACATGGCTGTATAGCTAATAGCTATAAAATAATCTCGTTTTGAATTTTTTTAAACACAGAAAACATCCTTAACTTACGCAATAAGAACTTGTGTTGTTTGCTGTAAATATGCTGCTCTGTTGGTCTTGACATTCGCCATCGCCTTGCGATCCAGAGCACTTGCCATGTGTGGAAGTTTTGTGTAGAGAAATTCGTTTGGATACCACACGACACTGCCCAGCAGGACGACACATGGAACCTAAAGTGCCGAAATCACGAACAGCCGTAAAAAATGTAACATAAGATAAATTACGTTCGGCAAAATTTCTACAAAAACTTCCAACAACTTTTACACAATAAAATTTCTACAGATCAGAAATCACAGAAGAGTTGTCTTGAAGACATAAATAGAATATAAAGCTGATGAATCACTGTCAGCTGTTAAACCTAATGTCAAAACATAACTCAACTCACAACAGACAACATTCTATCGTACATCACAATCATCTAAATCCAGTAATATAACACATCTATTTCATATCCCTCACTGACACTGCACGTACTGTATTCCAAGCTCTTTCTACCCTTTGACATAAGCAGTTGCTAGCTACAAAAATATCTGGTATTTTGTCAACCATAAAAGTTTAAAAGCAAATGCAACTAAACATGTACACAAAAATATCTAATGACCTGTTCTCCATAATGTTTATATTATTTCACATTTGTTGCATACTGACTGAACAGCTCAAAGCTTTAACGACTGGAGCAAGATGTAAGCAAATTCTCACCTTTTTGTGCAGTTCCCAGAGGACTTTGAACGTTTTCTTGTCAACAACATGAAACAGGTAATAATGAAGGACGTGAAGACCAATCACAGCAACTAGTTTGTCTCGTTCATCCGTCTCCACACGACTGTCACCTGATACAACAGGCTTCTACATAAGTAAGTAAGTAAGCAAGTAACTATGATAGTTCTTCAACAAAGTCCTTAGCAGCTAAACAATATAACAGTTAGCACAACAGTTATACGATATGATACGATATACGATAGAAGAGTTTAACGTGGACTCAAAAGCTGAGTGTGGTCAGCTTAATCTAATACACGTAGCCAGAAACAAAAAAATATAAAAGAAACTAAGACAAACAAATTCCAGTGCCCACTTGATTAAGTACAGGGTAAGATCAGTGAAGGCAGTCCGGAAGGAAACATACACTATTAACAGTATATAATCATAGAAATGGATGGACGATTGGACGTCCTAAAACTGATGTATCACTAGCTGTGGCAAACATTATTCAGATATTCTACCTCAAAATGTGTAGCAATACAAACACGTCAGATGTATTTCCAGTCTCTCCACTGCCTCATTAATACAACAGAGCTATCATGCAGTAATCTTTGCAAACATGAATAGTTACTGTTACCGCACTTAATTTGAAAAAATTCGTAAACTCAACAAGTGCACATTAAAATATGTTGAAGACTCATGGAAATAACATGCCGAGTTTAGCCATGATGGCTGCCAGCCAGCTGTGAATACAGACAGCAAAGTCGTCGCTGAGAGCCGAGTTCTTTGAGACAGATATCCGCGAAGGATCATCAAATGACTGCTCAACGCAGTTCTGCAACAGGCAGCCACACAACACAGCTTTGTCATCTCTTTCCTCACAATGCACAAGTGTCAATATACTCCACAGACATCATCATCATCATCAGTTTAATAGAACAGATTGACAAAATGCAATCATACAATACAATAAATTCTGAGCTAGTAGATTGTCTTTGAAGAACATTCTGTTTATAGAGTTTCTGCTATCAATTCCGAAAAAAAATGCGAAAGTGGTTGGAGATTATAGGCGTGATCAGTTTTATCAGGTAAGAGTTTGTAG
>Ga0056129_1000169_pt1 | contig 13805 bp, 14 predicted proteins | sample WorMetLIZISLAND1_FD_71118 | JGI IMG/M metagenome (GOLD analysis project Ga0056129, IMG submission 71118) | Marine gutless worms symbiont microbial communities from Max Planck institute for Marine Microbiology, Germany - Olavius loisae LIZARD... ...
GTATATATATATATATATGCCTTCCGCTGTGTTGGCCTTTCTTTTTAATCACTGTTGTATTAGTAATCACAGTGTTCCAGTCTCTGACAGTCTTTCCCATATTTTTATCAGTTGAATGTTGATAGAATGTATCTTAATTTCAGAAGGTGCAGGAACGAGGTTGGTTCGGTCGGTAATGGATCTGTCGTTGTCAGCGGTGGATGCTAAGCGGTGTGTAACTGAAGCAGCTGAAGCTATCACTGTGTCTCTCGGATCAGCGTGGCTCTCACTTACAAGTTCAGGTATGAGTGAATAGTGATGTTAATGTTGCATTTATCCTGGTAGCATCACGTGTACAGTTTGCTACTATCTGGTTTTGCACATGGAAAGTGTTGAGCTAGATATTTTCGTTATCTCGTCACTAACACATTGAGTTGTTGGAGCCTGTTAGGTGATGTTGTGCTATATAAATCTACACTTTACTTACTTACTTAATCAGTCAGTTACTCAATCAATCAATCAATCAAATCTAATCTAAAGCATCGCTTAAACAATATTTTTCAGCGCCGACTCCTATGAATAGGTTTGCACAAAGAGCCAAGTCTTAAGGCCTGATTTGAACTGTTCACGGCTAATGTTTCTGTTGTTAAGATGAGACGGCAAATCTGAGGTGCCGCGACACGGAAACTGTGTGGACCATAGAGCTCAGTCCGAGAACGTGGTCATCGCGGTCAGCAGAGTGTAGCTGAGAGCTGACTAACATATATGTTAACGCCGTTAATTTTTGCGTATGCTGGAACTGCCTGCATTATTTTGGGTCACCCTTTGTCACTGACACATAATAACCTGAGTTAACAGTTATTTCATGCAAATAGCTGTATGTTTTGCAGAGAATGGCCACAAGTCCGTCACCCCGCTGCTTGTTGCACCCGTCGATGTTCGGAACATACATCTCGGTGAATTCTTGACTGAGCAGTGCTGCAGCTCATCAGTAACAGGCGACAGTCTCTTCAGTTTGACGTGCCAGACTCCAAAAACAGCAAATATACAAGGCATGTCGGCTAAAATGATAACTTACAGATGTGAACATTGCTAGAAGGAGCTAAAACCATTGAATGTTATCGTGAATATTCAAGGTGCAGATAAAAACAATGCAGGTAGGTGTATTTGATAGAAATGGTCTGTTTGCCTGTCTGTCACTTTTGTGCATTGTGCACAAATGGCAGAAGATATTGACACGATTTCTTTTGCATATGACAGCCCCATGTTTTCCCAATTGTATTAAAACTGGGCGTACATCGGTCAACTTTTCCTCTCCATACTTTGCCCCAAAGTGATCCACCCCCTGTTGATTTGAGCATTGCAGACATTCGCTGGCAAATTGCTAGAGATAGCACAATGGAGAGCCTGTAGAAAACCATCATTGCTCTTTAGAATGGTACCATTGCTGACCAGATATGATCTCCTTTCCTCCACAGTTGGGTTTCATATGCATACGAGTGATGTCGCCTTTTGCTTTGGCCGGTGTTTCAGCACGTTGCTGTGGTTCAGTCATTGGTTAATTGCTTGCTGCCGTATTAAAATGTTGCATCTTAAAAACACGCCTTACAGTCTACACTTTGTGTCGGCATGCAGCTCCCGGCGTACTCTATGTGAAGGTGGCTGGTCTCTATGCTTGCTGTGACATACTGCTCCATCAGTGGCTCACGTATCTTCCGTCTCCAAAACAGACAACAGATTCGGCATCTGGCGCTGATCGTTCAGAAGTATTGGTTGATGCTGGTATTGCTCAGGCATCTCTGCCAATCACGTCACCGACGTCCCAAGGTTCTGTCAAGAGCTTTGCTACTGTTATACACAGACTATGTTAACATTGCGTGTAATGTTAGACTGATGTCGCATCTTTGTAGCATCCTTCGCAATAAATTTCAAATTCTGTGCATTTTTGTTAACGTGGTTGTTTGTGTGAAATAAGTGTCGACGAGCTTTTTGACTTGAGCAACCAATTTAATTTGGCATTAAAACTCATGTTGTCACGGGGAAGAGATGCGCTAGTGAAAAATGGTCACCTTTGTGCAGGTGACTCAAAAAGTTGTTTACTTCTTTAGTAAGTTTGTGCACATCAAAAATACTGTCAAGTTGTGTAATTTAAAAAACATTTTAGTCTTTTTGTATACCTGTGCAGCTGTATTCAGTTTGCCATGTTTTACACTGCTGTGTCAGATTTCACGAGGCACATTTTTTTATTTTCACTTGTGCGCATTGAAACAAGAGAGAGAATTTTTTTCTGTGATGTAACAACAAACATATCACAGAGTGCAGCAGTCCTCTGTTGGTTTTGTGTTGCCATCGAGGCAATGCCTTTGATTTCTAGTTGTAAAGTCATTCAGTAGATGGCGCCACGTCATGGGTCATTTATTGTCGGTCTTCAGTTGCAGCTCTTAGTCATTGTGATGTGCCAGGCATTATTTGCTGTTGCTTATTGCTGCTTCACTGTCATTCATTTGACTGTTTCTAGTTCAGTCAGGGTGTTCCGCGGCGGCAGACCCACCACCATTTAGGCTTGGCAACCCTGCCCTCTGTGGGAGCCGTCCCCTAGTCACCCCATATTAATGTAGACTAGGGGACTTGCTGTGCTTTATATGTGTGTCTTTTTATTGTGTACTATTTTGTATGTATTTGTGTATTTTCTGTTGTTTGTTTTTTCTGGGTTTTCCTTTGTAGCTTTTTCCTTCAGTACTTTGATACTGTTGGTTGGGTCTTTTGACCTGTAAAAACCGTCTCCCATATAACCTATACTGTGTTGGCGCCGTTGGCAGGGACGTAAAACACTGCACAATCCAATACAATTCTAGTTTATTCAGTTGGCAGCAGAACACCCAGTTCTTAGTGGTTTTCTGTGACCACTTGGCAATATGAAATGCTGCAGGTTCAGTGTCAGAGACTGCTTGCACGCCAATTACCACTGGAAGTCGCGTTACGTTGTCAAAGCCTGTACCAGTTGATGTGGAGCCAAATCAATGTCCAGAGCATCCTTCTGCTGTGGATGAGAAATCAGTGGAGTGGGGCAATCTTCTGGCTGATATCTACCCTCTCGTTAAGATAATGGAAGTCCAGGTTTGTGATTTTGTGGTTGTAATATGAAGTGAATTTTTTTTCAACTTTATTTTTTTATTACTTGCATTGTTCAGCTGTACTAGCTGTGTTTTGTGAATTAATAAAACTCCCTTACCTTAGGTTACTCATTCGTGTTGCCGATAGCACGCATCCTTTCATTCTGGGGACATGCAGCAACTGTGCCGCTCAGACCTGGAATTCATTGCGTGTCGGTGTCATTTGAAAACAGAATAGAATCCTTCTTGATTCAGCAGTATTTTGAATTAACAGTTTAGTGGACATTGCAGTCGAGGTGGTGTGTGCTGATAGGAATGAAGAATGGTGAAGGACATTGCAGTATTTTGGTTTACTGAGGTCACTACAAAAGTATTGTGGTTGGTTGCTGGCAGACAGATTGCTGATATTTCATTCACTTAGTTGGCATTTTCTAGGTTTTTAGCCCATAAGAGTGGCACATCAGACCGACTGAGGTGAAATTTGTCGCTGTGCCGTACTAAATTTCGCAGATGAAGGTACACTGTGATGTTGACTGTGCATGCGTGTGTTTGTGCGTGTGTCTGGTGTGTAATGATAGATGGAGGTGAAGCAATGGTGCATTGTGCTGCCGACGAGCCACATCAGGATGAGCGGAGACAGTGCCACACTAGACCCACTCACAGCTGTGCGTCAAGTGTTCACGGCAAGACAGTTGCCTGACAGCGTCGTTGTTTGCACACCTCAACTGTCTGTCTACAGCTCAGGTCGCATGCACGTCGATGTAGTGGCAGACATACCAGTCAGGACGGTCGAACACTCCATCGCCAGTGAGAAGAAAATTTGTGTATTTATTGTCAAAAGTAAAAAGTCGTTAACTGTGGATCAAAAATTTATTTATTTTTCTAACTTTTAAAAGTAACCGTACGTGGGTTGTCACTTGTAAAAAAGTTATGCTGTAGTAGCAAAATTTGTTGAGCTTTGTATCTGTCATTGTTGTAGCAGTATAACGTTTGTTGAATGAATTGCGTGTAACTTTTCCAGATAATGAAAATATGATATCATTAATCTTAGTGTGATCCGTACATTAATCCATTTGTTTAATTTGTCATTGTGTGTGTGTTTTTTAAAACTGCCATTAAAGTTTTCGAATGTGATTAAAAATTAAAAATTTTGTCATCTAGCTCTACGTTTTGTCATTTATCCAAACAGCAAAGCTATGCAAGTGCTGATACATGTGGCGTGTTGACTGCTGTCTGTCAGGTGAGAAGCTGCCATGGACAGCCAAGCTGGAAAACCTCACCATCTACACGACGCATCAGTCTGTGAAGATGTTGTATCTGTTGAAGCCGACGTGTCTCTGTGCAACGCTTGCCGTCACCACGAAGTATCGTTGTCTACAGACTGAAGAGTTAACTGACAGCTTGTCACTGCTGGGTCTCTGTCTCCACGCCGATATGCACATTGTCGAAATGGCGTTGTCAAAGCCTCAGGTTTTTTTTACCGCACTTTTGATCGATTTTGATGGTTTTACTTTTGTCATTATTACTTATATTACTTATGGTTGTGAATGTTTATTTTCACTGATATTAAACAGAACGTCTCGTTCGTGTTGGTTGTTTGCTGTCTCACTGTGAATATCCATCAATGTAAATTCCTTCGTTGTTACATAATGATAGTAGCACAGTAGATTGCCTTTAATTTTAGCATACTGTGGCATAAACAGATGATCAGAGACACTGCATTTATCCTCTCTACATTATGTAATATTTAGTGGGTTACGTTTCTTCCGAATTATTCGTTGATTAATCAGTGTTATTGTTCAAACTGTACATTGACATTGTTGCTTTTGACATTCTGTTTAACAAACGCACATACATATCTGACCCACCTTACCTGTTAAAGGATGAAGATTTCCCAGTATGTATACCTTGTAATTTTTTATTAACTGTAGAATGTATACGGATAAATTGTGTAGGTTTTGACGTGCCTCTGCTGACGTCTAGGTCATTGCCTCTACTCTACGTAAATATCCGCCACGTCCGCTTGTTTGTTCCTACAGTAGAGTGTTCTATGAGACGTGGTGATGCCAAGCAGGCTTAAAGTTGCCAACATCCGGTGTTCGAAGATGTGTGCATAATGATATTGATATCATTTGACATAATTGCTATTCATCTTCTAATCTCAAACATCTCTTTCATAATATTCATCCTAAACAAATATTTTTTTAATTTATGCCATTGGCTTTACTAATAAACTTTAAACTATTTCAGGCGTGATATAGTCGCTGTTTTTGTGCTTAAAATGCCGTAAAACCTGAACAATCTCTCGATTGATCCTTCTGATGGCATCCAGCATGTAACATAACATAAACCTAAGAGTGTCCATATTTCCACGTTGTGTTAGGTTCAGCTTTGTGACACGGCATCACTAGCACTGTGATGACTGTGTGTGTTGTACAGATACAGTTGAGTGTTGGCTTGCTTTCACGTTACCTGTCCACCATTACTGACGTGTATTCCAATGCAGTACAGTTGATTGACCTGTACTGGCCTGGAGTGTCACTGCCGTCAGATGCGCCGAACAAAGCAGCCGCCACAGTTCAAACCGCTGAACCAGCGCCGGCCGTTCAGACACTTTCACAGTTGAACGGTTCGTCGAGCTTCGCGGAAAGTCCAAGTGCTATGGCGTTGCCAGTGACAATGACATCTGAGAGTGTGTCACTGGAAATGCTGTCAACAGAAGGATGGTGTGTCAGCGGTGTGGAGTTGTCTGTCTGGCTACAGTGGACACTGCTCAAGCTTGTCATCAGCATGTATGGTCGATCCCATGATGACAGAGGTGCGCCACTAATGTTTATTGTGACAGCTAAGTTATAACAGTATCTGCAGTTCACTGTCAATCATACTGGCTAATATTTCATTCACAACACAACTCAGTGTGGTCCGTTGAAGGTCATCGTTGTGACAATCGCCCCGTGTGGGCTTGGGAACGTTGTAGAATAAGCCCACCTCATTTCCTGGCAGAGTGTCATAAGCGACTAAACCAGGGTAATTTTTGCTGTGTTTTGTGTTGTTTGCTTTTTCTGGGCTGTCTTTGGTTTTTGTAATGTCTGTTTTTGATTTGTCTTTTGTTATTTTCCAGTGTGTACCGATGTGAATGGCACTGAATGGCCTAATTGTGGTGATGTGCCGTTAAGAATCTGCTCACTCACTTGTGATAATCATTGAACAGCACATCTGTCAGAAACTAGCCATAACACTGAACTGCCATTTTATCATCACTCAGTGAGTGATATGTTTTGCTGTTGGTAAATTCATTGTGGTTTACACTGATCATTCGATATAATTTACATTTTGTTGCAGTCTGGAACCGGCTGCCACCACTAGCTTGTGATTAGCAGTGATTTATATGTCGTCATCGTGGTCAACGCGTAGCCGTCGAGGACTTCAGTGTCAATCATGATTTATTGAAAACAGCAGTATTTCACTAATCACCAGTTTATAGGAATTTATAAGTAATGTTTCTGTGCATACTGTCCATTGTGCTCATAGTGTGTGGGCTGATTTGTGTAATGACAGCCGCAATAAGTGTGCGGTTGTTTTGTGAAGTTATTGATAGGAGCAGTGAGTTGTGATTGAAACTGTTGTTGAAGAAATGCGAATACTGACTGAGCTGGAAGATATTACAACATCCGTTGACGTTCATCACGTCTATGCTAAAGTCAAGTGCACTGTTGGCGTTGTTGGCATCAACAATTACATTCAAACGTAAGCCAATAATTACTGTCCAAACTGATTGTATAATTTTCTACAACTCTGTATTATTTGCTGCTTTGTTCAGACATTTTTATGATGAATTATTTCCGGAGCAGGTTACATACATTGTCTTTTTTTACTTACTTGCAGATAGTTTACACTCTTGCAACTATGCCACATGGTCAGCGTTGGTAGAATGCTAACAGACAGATGCAGATCTCCCCAGAATTGTTGCTCGTATCGAGACGTAATGTTTCCCGTAATTTTATAAAAATTTGATGGAGAATTTTTTGATTGATGGAATGGCACAAAGTATGAGTCACTGGCCTCTTGACACTACTCTTTTACAGACGATGATGTCACTATAATATATCGCTTTTTCCCCTTAAGTGAATATGTGTATTTTTATGGTCGACCATGTCATTTTAGTGAGAGTGAAAATCATGGTGTCTTGGATGGTTCATTATCGAAACAGTTTTTCAGACATTTAAACAATATACTTACAGTGTTTCAGCATGATGTCTGTGTCTTCCAGTAGATCATGTGCTTGTCTGGTTCTACTAAGTGCTGCCTGAAATAAATCAGTGGCAAAAAACCTGAATTTTTGTAACTTTCTGAACCTGTGACATCACATTTCTTGTTGCAGTTTCACATTCCAAACAAATGTCACAAATTCAGTACAGACTTTTATGTGTGCGATGATTTTGCTGTATTCTGGCCAAATATGATGAGGTTTAACAAAAAAATTGTGCATTTTTACGAGCAATTTGTGCACACTGTATTAACTGAAACGTTTTTGGCCAGTAACCACTGGTTCTCGAAAATAGTGCTAAATGAAATAGTGCTAGGTAGGGCTGTAGTTACTGTCAAACATTACATTGAACTTGTATCTGATCTATCAAACGACATGATCCCAGTGACCTCCAGTGACCTTGAGTGGGGAATGAGTGACCTTGAAGGTCAGTCAGCTACTGAAAGCTTCGGTGATAATCGTGGCACGTAAGACTACAGCTGGTGACCATGCCCAGTATGAAAACTTGTGGAAGATTGAAAAATGCTGTGTTGCAGTAATCAAGGTTGGCAAGCCGGTGGTCGTGGAGGAATCATCCTGTCGTGTGGTGATCGACTGGCTCGTAGTGTGAACGTATTCAGTCAGAAGTCCTGGCGCCAGTGCTCCAGTTCTCTCGTCAGCCGCCAGGAAAGACACAGTTCCGACGAAGGTCACGGCTTCCTGAGTGTCGTTTTCACTCATGCACTCACGGCTCAGAGTCGTCGCTTGGCGGCGTCAGGCGATGGCGATGTCAACCAATCACAGCTGGACGAAGCATCGTCGCTAAATGAAGTCTGTTTGAATATGAAGCCGTGTGATGTCGTATTCAGTGGACCAGTGTTTGCCAGTTTGCTCAGTCTGTTCTCTCTACCAGCTCAGCATCATTCCTCTGAGTCCAGTCCTCACTCAGATGACACAGCATCATCAGCTGTCATGCCTCTACTGACCTCTAGGTCGTTGCCTCTACTCTACATAAATATCCGCGACTTCCGGCTATTTGTTCCTATAGTAGAATGTTCTGTGGATGGACCTGGTGATGGCAAGCAGGCTGGAAGTTGTCAACATCCGGTGTTCGAAGACGTGTTCATATTTCACGTCGGCAGCGTTGTCATAGTTCCTCATGCCGTCAATCCACTGGCACGGCTTATCATTGACAAGACAACATATTCACGTGCACTGCATGCCGGTATAACCGGTCGCATTGGCTCAGAAGTTGAAGACCGACAGTATCAGATGGATGTCAGTGGACTTGGTGTCAGCACTGGCTGCTGGCATCAGTTGTTGACGGATGAAAACGACGGTCACTCATTGGTTGCTGGCGTTGCCAGCGAAAATCCGGCGTTAGCTTGGAACATGCTGTTGTCATCGCCAAATGTTCGGTACATGTTTTGATTGTTTTACATCAAAAGCAATTAACGTTGTCTGAATAAGTAAGGTCATTTATAAATGGCTCACATGAATCTGAAAAGTCATTTTATGTGTGTATTATAGGGTTGAAGTTATATTGTTGTTGTGGTTCAATTTGTAATGTTTGTTGAGAATGAAAATTTGCTTTTATTTTTGTACCACTAGAAGTGAGCTGCGATTTCTTGTAATGGAGCATACATTGCGTTGACTGTTCAGTATGGTATGAAGGGTCCTGTTAGTTGTAATTTAAGCATTTGCAAGAAGCTGCCAATTTTCACTAGATTTGATATAGACAAATTTTGCCTCATAGACATAATTACTTGTGACTAATTTTTTTTGTCGCGAAGTTTAGTTCTTTCGGGGTTGGTGTCAAAATTTATCTTTTTTTCATTCATCTGGTGACTGCTATCAAAATGGTACATTACAATACGCCATACACAAACAGGTTTTTGTGGCTGCAAACGTGAATTTTGCTTTCCAGAAATCAAAACTTATTATCAAAACACCTATTAATGTTAGTACACTGAAAGTGTCAGATTTCTAGAGCTGATTTGTTATTTCCTGCTAAGCTTTGATTTTATTGTTTATTTGTGTTTTTTATGTTAGTGTGGAAGAAATTCGTCTGATGCCGCTATTGTCGAGTTTTGATTTGAGAGTGATATTTGCTCCAGCTGTCATTTCTCTGCCGAAAGGCTCGGTCAGCAAACTAATCTGTGGTCATTCCATAGAGTTGAATGCCACCGGTGACCTGGATTTTTTTGTATCCATTGGTCAGCTACGTCTATTGTGTGAAATTGTGACATCAAACGTCAGTTGTCTAACTAGCGACGACCAATCAGCTGTGTCGTCTTGCCATCACAGACCTGCGGCCAGCACTGACGCCAGCACTGTGTTGGACAGTGGTCTTGGAAGTGAAGCTTCCGTAGCTGTCCGTCAGACGAGTGTAGTGAGCCGAGTGGAGGCGGACAAAAGCACAAAGCCGTTTCTATGGTATTGGATGGAGTCTTCGACGTTTGATATTCTGTTGACCGCCGGCAGAATCTCGCTTATGTTCTACGACCATTTGCCATCGAGTGGTTGTGCTGGTGGAAATGGACAGGCCAATGACAACGTCTGTGAGGTGGACGATGTGTCTGGTGTAGTTGATCCACTGCTGCATGTATCATTCTATCAGCCACATTCCTTCATTGTCTGTGAGCCCAACAACCAGAAGATTGAGCTGTCGTGTTATGACATGTCCGTGCGAGGTCCGATGCCATTGGTTCATGGTACAATGTCTTCAGATGAGCCAAAGCTGCTCCCAGATGCCGGTGACTTTGCTGTTCACTGGATGGAGACAAAACCAGGAAAGATTGATGCGAAGACTGGGATACCTGCGTGCTTATATACTCTGAAAATCACTAATTACCTCAGTAGTTCAGGTATCTCATTAGCCCTGTTGTTGTCGATTACGTCTATATTACTAGGTGCAGGATGTCTAAAAAAGTTCTAATTGATTTTATTGAAATATGCTGTGCTGGTAGAGATCGTTTCATAGTGTTAACCTCTGGGCACGCTCCACCCCCGAAAGGGGTCCCATAGAGGCAAAATTTCTTATAGAAAATTTGGCTGCTGGTAACATTTCAACACAGCTGCCAAATTTAGCCCACTAACTTGTTCGGTCACGGGAAGTTTTTTTTTACACTCACCCATGCAACTGAAGGAGTGGGGGGGGGGTCTTAAAGGCCCGGAGTTTTATATCTGCACTAACCACCTCTAACCTATTAACATATGGCACCATAACCCATTATAAGCATGACCCCAAGAGCCCACAGTTATGCAACAATTTCTTTTTACTCTCAAAGTGTTGCACCTTTAGCTGCTAAATTCAACAGGATAACCAAGTGATAAATGTCTTCACATTCCACTAGTTTTCAGCTACCAAATTTGGCACAGATATGGGGCCATGGTTTGAACCCACCCACGCAAGCCAAAATTTTGCAACAGACTCAATTTTCATGCGCACTGTTCGACTTACACTACAATATTTGGCAGGACAAACCATCAGGGCCAGCTAATTTAGTGGTAATTCACACAGTGAAGCTGAATGTAAGGGTTTTGTCAGGAATTTGCTCTTTTTCTTCCTTATTTTGTGATAATTGAGTGTTTTTAGTAGTAAAATAGGAAGCTTATTGTATGCTGAGAATTGTCCAGAAGTATGCTGGTTGTTAAAGACAGTGATATGCCATTATGTTGAGCAAATTACTAATGTAAATGATGGGTGAATTTTGTGTGCAGAACTTCTGATGATAAATTCTTGGTGGATATGTTGAGAGTTATTGTTGTTATTGTTGCATTGAATCGTAGTTCTATGCTGTTGTGTATCAGCGTCTGTCGTACTGGCTGTTGGTCGGCCGGTGAAGGTGACTGCTAGCACAGCTAAACTACAACACGTTCTCAACATGACAGACAGACTCCGCCAGTCTTTTCTGCCTCTCATCAGTCTAGCCGAGCAGCTGGGAAATACCGACACAACTGCAGATGCTGGTACGGACTTCTGTGATGATTTTGCTTTTGTCAAAACTTCATTTAACATTCTGCATACGTCTATTGGCAGTTGTGAAGTCATGACTTATGATGATTATTTAGAACCATGAATGATCTATTGAATGATTTGTCTCCAGTTTAGTTATCAGTTTGATTCAATGTAGGATTTTGTTTGCTGTTTTGTGCTAGTTCAGCATAAACTCGTAATGTCAGTACTGCAAACTGGAACAGATTAACCGTTTGATGCCCACTGTTGCCACATGGGTACAGCTATAAAGTGTCCTGCGCCAGACTGTGTTAAGCTGTTATTTGTAATTTTTGACATCCGGGCACTCTGACGCTCAGTCCTGTGCGTCAGAGTGCCCAGATGTCAAAAAATTACAAATAATGGCTTAACACGTTCTGGCACAGGATGCTATATAGCTGTATCCACGTGGTAACAGTGGGCGTCAAAAGGATTAAAGTTGGAATTAATTGATACATTTTGTTTGTGCCTGTGTGGACAATGACACTTGTTCATTGCTGGTTCGTTCCAGTTCACTGAGTGTTTCTCTATATTGCTGTGATAAATGTAGTGTGCACATTGGTCCCACTGTAGGCTCAGTGCCTGCCCAGTATGCTATGCTGTGGTGTGTGGTGAATGCTGTTAGGTGCTGCTGTCGGCTGCAGTGAGAGATTACAGCGTCTCGGTTGGCGACATCATATCTGCCTGTACACAGATCAGCTGGTACTCGCCGTCGATGTCAATGACGGTACTCAGTCCGCTGGGATCAGGCTTGCTGTTTGCAGTGTCAAAATGGACTCTTGCCTTGAGTTCACTGACACTGGTCTGCAGCTTTCATGTTGTATAATAATGTAAGAAGTATCACCACCAGAATAGACATCGTAGTCATTAAATCATTTGAGCACATTGATAGAAGGATGCTGGGTCGATAGATCGGTTGTCAAATCTAGTTGTTCAAGTCGTTCTCCGCTCTTCAAAGTGCTGATTAGTTACACTTTTGTCATCTAAACCAAAATCCTCAGTTTATAACATTTGATGTTTTGTGCTGATATTTATGCTGCTGAACTGTTTTGTGTGTTTCATATTTATTTGATAGAAGAATGTCATAGAATAATTGATGAGTTGCCTGATGAGTTAAAAGTTAAATAGATTTTTTAATCCATTAATGTATCTAGTCTTCCATGTTCTCATGTTAAAAGAACCTTACATATAGTTCAAGATGTTGTGATTGCTAATGTTAATGTTAATGCTAATTGCTAATGCTGCTCGTTGAGACAGTGTTGTATGTTGTGTGTGTTCAGTGCCGGTTGCCACTCTGCGTACAACTGTTAATGATATTCTGGCGAAGACGTTGTTAAACAATTCTGTGACGACGTTCTGTGGACCTCTGTGTCCGACCGTCAGTTTACAGGCCTTGTGGCAGCAACACAGCGGCGCCGCTAACAGTCCCATGATGCTAATGCATATTGAATGTCCCACCTGTCCACTTAGTATTGGCCGAGAGAACATATTGGCCATCGAGTTGATTACAAGGTGTGCTCAGGTAACAAACGCTTTGTTTTATCTTTAGAACATTCAACATGTTGCGACTTTCCTCTGCATGCAGTATCAGTGTCAAATTGTCTCTCTAGAATACCCAGCCAACAGAGTGCTGCCGTATCATTTTGGCTTTTTTGGTGTCAGTTTCAGTGTTTAGTTTTTGTAATGTGTCTGTTTTTACTTCGACTTCTGTCCAGTATTTTCCAGCGTAAACCAACGTGAATGACAGTGTGTAGCCTAATTGTGCCGATGTGCTGTTAAGAATGTACTCACTCTTCACTCAATGAACTGACAGTCTGTCTGCAGTCTTGTAGTAACTGGATGTCAGTGGTCTCAGGTGGAAACCTGCAGAGAAAGATTTTGCATGTCAGAGATTTCAAATCTGTTTGCTTCAGATAACTTGCTCTGCTCTCAGCTGTGGATCTTCTCCAACATGACGTAGAGTCTATCGAGTGGGATGTTAAAACTTACTGAAGCTCAGTGGTCACAATCAGTGTTGTGGATTGTTTGACATTGCAGGATTGTGTGAAGTCGTTGAATGTTCAGTCAGTTCCAGCCGCTGCCCATGCTGTCACTACTCTGAAGAAACAGCGACCGATGCTGTCGAGCCGTCACACCGACGATGACTTGAAGTCTGGCTGTTACGAGTATATCACCGATGACAGTGAGTCCTTGTCCTGTGTTTTAAGTATTTCTCTGTGCTGTTGTGTCTTTCATTTCTAGTGTTACTCTGTGCTGAATGCAATACTGTGAATGATGTGTGAATGGTAAGTTGGCAACGTTCAAGCACCCTGGCTAAATGGCTCAACCATTTCGGTTGCCTTTTGGTTCACTTTGTTAGGTAGGAGTAATGATGTCCCATAAAATGGACGTGAAACCAGGTGAACGTCCCATCAGGCCAACATTTGCCTTATTCCTGGGCCATTTCTGCATTGATTTTGACTAGATTCAC
>Ga0056129_1000170_pt1 | contig 13791 bp, 8 predicted proteins | sample WorMetLIZISLAND1_FD_71118 | JGI IMG/M metagenome (GOLD analysis project Ga0056129, IMG submission 71118) | Marine gutless worms symbiont microbial communities from Max Planck institute for Marine Microbiology, Germany - Olavius loisae LIZARD... ...
TGTTTTGATCTGTTGTGTTCATATATTTTACGCGGAATAACTCAAAAACTTCTAGGCGAATTTCGATAAAAAAAATTGGCGCCGGTAGAATGATCATGCTAAAAAATCGCTAAAATGATTACTTAACATTTGGGCACTCCCATACTGTGGGAATGGGTCCCCAATGTGGTAAAAAAAATTCACGCCTGATCTGACTGTTCAATTAAGCTCTACGAAGTTTGACTAATCACAGCTACGTGTAACTCGGCATCACCCAGGCACTTTCTATACATATGAGGCAGGTGAGGAGCCGTTGTCGGGATCTGCTTCCCCGCCATTGAGGGCGTTTCTAGTTGGATTCTGTTGTGTTCACGTCCGACAGCATCAGAGGATCCAAGAAGGAGTAAGGCGCTGCGGGGCAACGCCAACGGTTAGAAAAATGTCGGAACTTGTGCGTTTTAGCGCGAGATGTGAAAGGCCGAACATTGATCAACCACGAATCTTAGTGAAAACAACTCAAATTCGTAACACGCTCTGGCAACGGTGGAGTTTCCCGGTTCTGTGCCAGTAGCGCCCGGATTCTCTCTTCAGAGACTTTGGCGCTATATAAATTTCTTACTTACTTACTTACTTACTTAGCGACGCCACTGCTCCTGCATCTGCCACGGTCCGAGCAGGCAGGATCTTTGTTCGCTCATCGCTGACTTCCTCACGTCCTATTTACAGTGGTTTATGGCAACAGCAACAACCACTATACAGTATATTAAACATTGACTTTTATAGGCACACACCGCGCCACCACGACTCGGTTTATGGTCATGTATGTCATCTGGCGACGAGGACAGCATGAAAGGACAACTCTATATAGGCGTATAGACCATCAAGTTTGTCATTACCACACAGTACGCGGCTGTGGCATTCCACTTGACCAATCTAAGTCACTGTCCTGCATGAGTTGGGATGAGAGTAGCTCGATACAGTGCATTCACGGAATGAACTAACATATTTCAGACATGTTGAAACACATATTCTGCCACAAAAATTGTGTTATTAGAATATGACTCTGTCATGGAAACAACGCTGTAGGACGCTTCATGCGGTCATTTACGTCGATGAGAACAGTCAATATAATTGACAATTGTTGAGTTTTAAACCCGTCGCACATCGTGAAATAAAACTGAAATAAAACAATTTTATTTCAGTTTTATCTCACGGTGTGCGCCGGGCTTTAGAGTCGAAACATCTTCAGCTCCTTTTTGTTGTTTTAAATCCAGCATGTTTGTGCTGGCATTTTTAATACACGTGTGTGTACAGTTTTAAGTCTGGAGTGAAAGGTCGAGGGAGTGATAGATGGTGAAAGCGAAGGTGGTGACTGTGATGAGGTAATATGCGCAGGATGAGGTGAACCAGGAGGAGAGTGAACACAATGAGGTTGAAGAAATGAAAAAGGGAGCTGATTCCACAAGTGAAGTGATGCATATCTGAAAGAGCGGTTGGTGATTTGTAATGAGGAAGATGCGGATGGTCGAGCTAGGGTGACAAGAGACGAGGAGCGAGTTCTACCTGCAGACTGAACAGAGATAAGATTGTGTATGTATATAGTCAGGTTGGCTGGTTGTAAGAACTTCGTAGGTGAGTGACAGGAGTTTATAATCAAGGCGTTTATTAAGAAACTGAAACAGATACGCCATTGCACAGTAAGTCTCTGGTCCGAGTCGAAATTCCGTGAAGGCAGTCCAAAGGGACTTAGCCATATTTTCAGCTCGAATGACTTCGAATCGGTTATAACAAGCGAATCAGCAACAGACTGCGGATAGATGTTCTGTATGGACAGCTATCAATCAGTAAGCACATGTATTTTTAGCTAATTGAAAATAAGACACACAACAAGGTACTGCTAATTCTTGTTTTAAGTCAGTCAGATGTCCACTGACGTAGATTTTTCTAATCATCTCTTGAACTCTGACCTCTCGAGTCTCGACGAGTCGACGTATCTCGCAATATTCCGCGAAGGCAGATATGAAAGACATAAGTTCCAGAGGCCAATTCCAGGAAGTTTATAATCCGCAAGATGCGCAGCTGTTGCAATAAAAGAAATATACCGTCCGTCGACCACGATATAAGAAAATTACTCGCGGATCCGCGGGACTCTATAGGAGGCGACTGCGGCTTGGTGGTGGGTCGCCAGCGGTAGACGGGGGAATGGCGGCCATGACCGCTCTCTGTCTGGCGGGGCCGGAAAGGCCAGCGTGATGGCCGGGATGTCTGTCGACCCGACCGGTCAGTCGGCGTGGTCGAGGTTACGGTCGAACGGAATAAATCGATGAGGAGCGGCGGAGACGGCACATCGCTGTTCAATGTCGTCTCTACCACACAGCTAGCGCTCGTCCGGTCGGTCTCTCGGTCGTCTTGCCTCATTAATATGTCTCGCTGTCTCACAGTGTATATTCCTCGTGCCTCGAACGCACTACTGGTAAACCTCAGTGTCACGGCCGTTCACGCGCCGTATAGTCTACTTCTACATCAAACAGTTTGTATGTTGTATGCGGCGACACCATTTACACGCTGTGTCGGTATGTCCGTCTTGCTGATACTGGTGTAAACGCGACATTAATGCGTCCAGTTTGATTTGATGTTGATCGACGAATAGTTGACAACAGCTACATACTGTTACAGTAACAATACTGTCTTCGTGTGAGCTATCAAGTTCGTCTTGTTAGAGTTACGTACAAGCTATTCGAGCCAACTCAACCTAGCAGCCCTCTCTGGGTAGACTACCTGTTTTATCTCACTGCTCGCTCACAATAAACGAGTTTTCCTTCTTGACACCAGTACGCAAACAGACTCAATCATCGACCGAAAATTACGGTTACGGATGTGTTCACAGTTGGGGTGTGGATTACAATGCTGTTCTCGGTAGGATGGTATGAGATGGTTTGGAACTGGAGACAGATCACTAACACACGAAGCAGCCAGAGCACTTATCCAGGCGTTCATATCCAGTCGCCTGGATTACTGCAACTCACTGCTCTACGGTGTGTCCGACAATCTTATCCGAAGAGTTCAGTCCGTTCAGGACGCCGCTGCTCGGCTTCTCACTGGAGCCGGACGACGCGACCATATATCGCCGGTTTTGCGGCAGTTGCACTGGCTGCCTTGTCTTCTCGTCTTTGTATAGCCACGTACCTACGTACCTCGCCGACGGCATCTGGTCTCCGAAAGTCATCGGCGGCGGCTACGCTCCTCCACCGACAGATCGTGTGCCGTTCCACGCACACACAACACATTCGGTGACAGGAGCTTCGCAGTCGCCGGGCCACGTGTTTGGAACAGTCTTCCTGCCCACTTGCGCGACGAGGACATTACATACGGCAGTTTCAGGCGTGAACTCAAAACGTTTTGTTTTAATGTTGCTTCCGGGGCGCAATTGCGCTATATAAATACCCCTATACTTACTTACTTACATTAAAGTTGAGGCAACAAGTTTACACGGAACAGCTTAACTCGGCAATAAAAATGGCTGTGCATAGAACGAGGCGGTGTATAGGTAGTCGGGTATTTGCAAATTATTGCGGAGGCAGTAGCTAGCACGGTTCAGCATGAAGGGTGAATTAAATAGAAGCCACAGACAAGCTGTCGTCGGAGTATCTCAGATGACATGACAACGAATGTGCTGATTAAACGGATCCAGACTCTGCGTTAGTGGTAACGCAACGACTTAACTGAACAATACGGCAGTTGACTGATGAGCAGACAAACAGATGAGACTTCTGTTTCATTCGCTGTTGACACCATCAAGTTACGTTCCAGTATACATGTAGCTGTTGCACGGTTTAACGTTTCAATCAACAAGTACTAGACTGATTCAAAGACAATCTTCAAAGAGCCTTCTATACTGTTCAGCAGGAAACGCGTCCGGCCTATACACAGGTCTCATAAGTCATAGCATCTACGAATAACTATTTTTAGCCGACCGTACTAGCGCTTATGCTACAGTGTTGCGTTTGTCTGTCTGTCGTCTGTCTGTAACGTATGTATTGTGGCTAAGCGGTGCGTCCTAGAGCAAAAGTTACTATTGACAGCCTATAGAAAGTCGTATACGAGAAATCGATTAGTACCAAAATGAATGACCTTGACCTTTGTTTAGAGGTCGTGTCAAGCTCATGTCAGCCATTGCCGGCTCAGCAGGAATTTTGATGTTTCAGCATGAAATTAACTATTACTACAGCATTATTAATGTTATTTATAACTATTAAATTTACAGTTTCATTTTTTTATTTTCCGTTGCAACATCGTACCGATATTAAAAACTCGATACCGATGCTGCAGACTTGCTCGAGCACAGACAACATAAGGAAGATAAAAAGGAAAGTGCCAGCCCATCAGCTAGTATTCTGACTGTCACTGGGCCGTTAAAAGCTGTCGTGTAGAGGCTAGAGCAGCATTACGTAGCCTAGTGGAGTAGGTGAGATTTGGTGAAGGTGAAAGTGGCAAATATCGTGCTGCGGTGGCGGCATGTAAGACCGATCGGTCTGGTTAACGACTCCGACCGAGTCCATTCCTTATTGATCGTCTCCGCCCGCCCTCACACAAACAAGAGATGCACGCGCCGGCCGGCGATAATATACCGTCATTCATAAGACAGTATTTATTAAAAGTTTGCCCGGAAAGGCCAACGGCCAACTGGTCACCGACATAAAGCAGCAGAAGGCAATTATATTCAACAAGTGTGTCGCCCACTCGGTCGATACGATAAGCCGCAATACTAGCAGTAGTCTACTGCAACGTGACTTGAAGCATAGCGATAGACTTGAAGGAGCTTGTTATTCACGACAACAGCCCACGGGTGAATTCTCGCCGACCACAGAATGTATTTCCTGGCCACGTCCGGTCGTTGATTTGTTAGCACTTGTTTTCAGACATTACGTGGCCCAGGTGAGATTTGGTAACAATACCACAATGCCACATATGGCCAAAAGATGAAAAAACGGCAAAATATTCTCGAAACTCCCCTTAATTGATCCTCGCTATAAACATGTCAGCATAGTCTACCGCCGTGACTATACATACAAGAACATAAGCTATATTGCAAACGGGTCGTGTTTCTGTTGAAGCAGTTAATTTTTGGATGAGCTATCGTAAAAAGTAAGTGCACGGGGCCAGCTGGCCCCTTGGCCGCTGTGACACGCGGCTCTCCCGGATAATTACAGATTATTATACTCACGCAATTCCACATGTTTACATTTACTTAGTTACATATAGAGCAAAGGTGCAATATAGCACGTAGCATGTATAATGTAGTACGTCTCCTAGATATTAGCACATCCTTAGCACACGTCACATGTCGCTCTCCGTGACCTTCCTAATTTTGTTACTATAACTAAATTATGACTCCATATTCGCTGATAAAATGTCGTCATGGCAACTATTCCACGATAATGGATTGAAAAAGGCTCTCAACAGCTGAAATGATCTTCATTCAAGGTCATCAGAAACCATATACAGTTCGATAAAGGATACCATTTTTCAATAGTTTCTAATGTAGGCTACATGTAGCCTAACTATATACCCAATCTTCTACCGTTTCGGAGATACGGTGACCTACTGGCCAAAAATCGTCATATTTTAATACCAATTCCCGTGCTTTAGACCAACGCTAAGGTTCCTGTCCGAAATTTCGTAACAGGACCATTCCATTAATGTGTGAGTAAAATACTTAACAACAATCCAACACTCTGTATTAGGCTATATTCAAGCACGCTCGATACACGTGTTGACCGGTGTCCGCGTACCGCATACAACACTGTCGACAACAACTTCTGCTGCAGCAACTCTCTGCTACTGAGTCCAACAGACCTTCAGCAGCAGCCAACTCATGACGTGTTGGTGCCCATAATGTCCGTCTGCCCGCCCGTCTGTAACGTTGGTGGATTGTGATTACACAGGTTGAAATTGTTCAAAAATTATTTCACGGTTAGATAGCCTGGGTAGTTCGCTCTGTGCAGACCCCAACATCACGAATCTACTCTAAAGGGAACACCCATAAATTTTGGCCGGAATAGGGCTATAGTATGCAAAAAGTACAAAAGCTCTAATATCTCTGAAACGCGGCAAGATATGACCAAGGTTACAACTGAGGGCTAATAGGAAGTCACCTACGCGCTTTCGATTGGATGACCTTGAAGGGTCATTATGCACTCTGTTTGCAATCTGTTTTGAAAACAAGCACCATTACTCTTCACTTATTTATTGTATCTACAGCGTCCAATTAGAAACAAATCGTATGTTGTAAACAACTTGTTATGAACGATTCAAAAAATGCTGTAGTATACGACTACTTAATCTGAACTCTGAGTTAGCGAAGTAAATACGAATAAGTTAACTAAACAAATAAATACCTAAACTATTAGCTGAGAAAAGGCGAAACAGTGTACATCGCGGTTGTACTAAGTATCGTACGGGACACAATGCCGATTGTACATGTAAGTATGCAGTAAGTAATTAAGTAAAAATAAGTAAGTAAGTCGGTTTATAGGGCGCGTTGTTGTAGAACCCCTGCTGCGCTGGATGTGCCAGTATACTTCAACTTGTCATAGCGTACTTGCACTTTATCACGTAAGCTTGGTCATGCTAACTGCCTCTAGTATCAAAGGAAAACTGCCTGCACACTCCTTATTAATCGACATTTACAGTAGCATCGCGCGGTTTCTCTTCGAGAGCATGGTTCTTGTTAAATTTTACAATGTAATGCAGTTAGGCCTATGTTATGTGGAAATCTTTCAGCAACTTACATTGCAAATTTCCTTTCCGAATCGACTGGTAAAAGAATTTTAGAAATTGGTATTTACACACTGACACTGACATTGAATTTTATTCCACACTTGCAGCTGAGTAGCCAAATAGCTGAATAACAAATTAGCAATACGAAATAAGAAACAAGTGCAAAGACAGTGACAACAATAACAATAGCACAATAATAACAATTACAAAAAATTGAGTTATACATCTAGAGAGGTGGTTGGTAATTATTGAGACCGAAATTCAGAAATGATTGGAACTTATTGGTTCGTGAGATTGGACAAAAGAGAGATGCGGAAGATCGTAGTCTGGAAATGACAGAAGTGTTGCGGGAAGGTGGAAGGAGGTGACGGAGACAGGAATTGCCAAAGCTATGATACTTTCTTAAATGAAACACGGCAACAGTTCATCGCGATCGACTCCAAATACGTACATACAGGTGATGTTTTGATTCTTTAACTTTCACAAGGTAGTGTAGCAACGCACTTCAGGTGAGGGGGGAGTCTTTATTATTTTACATGGCGCATTTTGTGATGAAAGAATTTTGTAGATCAGTTCACTCACATTTACCAAAGATATAATGTCACATAATGACGCATCAAGTGTCTTGTGTTTGACTCACAGTGTACACGGTAACCAGTGGTTGTAGCATCACAAAAAACCGTTTAAAACCTGATAACGCAATGTAAGATCATGCGAAATACTGCTATATTCAATTGACTGCAGGTTCAGAAGTTCAGACCGTTGAGGATAAGGTATTGAAGTATGGGTCGTACGTAACGTATAGGTAATGTTTACTAAATTAACCCTTTAAAGCCTACTGTTGCCTGAGCGTCAGAATGCCCGGATGTCAAAAATTACAAATGACGACTTAACCCGGTCTGGCACAGGATGCATTATAGCTGTACCCGTATGGCAACAGTAGGCTTTAAAGGGTTAATGTATGCTGTCAGTAGTTCTTTGGGTAAAACATTTCAGAATGAGGTAGGCCTAGGACCTATCAAACTTCCGGTTACTTTTAAAACCGCGATATTTCGATACCTAGCATAGATATCCTACCCATCTCTACTGGCGGTCTTCATGCTGCCGCACTACGCAGGGGCTATGTGTATGCCACCCGCAAACACACAGACCACAGACACACGCTGTATTCTCCAGACACCGGCTCGCATCCGTACCGACGTCACGTGATCGGAAAACCGAAGTCGAAAGTCGGCGACGTCCATTCATCACGGCCCTGCTTCTCGACTATGTGACATATGGGAGTCGATCGTCCTGCCCACTTTTCGCCATCAAATTAATATGTGAGTGATAACTGATTGATCCCCGATGATTACGATTCTGTTCTTCGTTCCTGATTTGTTGGTATCACCCGTTCCACGTAAAGACAGTCTACGCACACGCAGAAGGGGATTAGCTCTTGGCGTCTAAAGTGCCCGGATGTCAAAAAATTATAAATGACGTCTTAAGTTAACCCGGTCCGACACAGGATGCTTTATAGCTGCACCCATATGGCAACAGTGGGTGTCAAAGGGTTAATGCATATGCTATGTCGTCAGAAAGGAACGGGGTAATGTTTAGTAGGCCTAATTGCTTTATGATGCAGACAATCGGTGCCATGAAATGTTTACTATCGGCCGTCTACAATGAGCTGCGGTCGGGTTTGCTGCAAGTCACTGTAGATAGATCTAAGCCTGCCAAGAGCTGATGATTCCTGGAACAGGACAGTAGTGGTTTATTGTCTGCGGGAACTGAAGCCCGGCTATCGCTGACAACCGGCGCTTCGCGCGGTTTCTCTGTGCGGCTACACTTCTAATAGTTAGAGGCGACACGTCGTGGCTATGTCAGTTCCACGATATAATTTCCAAAAGAAGCAGGCTGAAATGTATGTCTTCCTCTGCTGCACTTCTAAGCTGCAACGGACAACTGTCGGTTTTCTGACGCGTGAAACAGTCGGCATCGGACTGCTGTTGATACAAACAGTCGATGACCTGCCTACAGCATCTGGCTTGTAGCGCCTCGTGATTTGGTGACATCATTAGAACCTCGTCGACAATGTTTACCACACCCTTAGTGGAACGTGGCGAAAAGCTCACTAAATATTATTGATTCTGTACCAACCTGTACTTCAAGTCTTCACGCCGTCGGAATTTTTTAACGGTGTTTCGTTTCATAGAACATTGAACAAGAATGAGGAGCTGTGCAGGCGGTAAAAGAATTTCTCGACAATAATTTAGCCACTTTGACACAGAAAGTCTACCGAATAGTGGCAAATCGTAACAGACGGACGGACAGACACAGACATGCAGTACTTAGACATAATAAAGCATCACGCGGTAAAAATTTTGCGAGATAGACCTAGTTCAATTCCAATTGCACGAAAATAGGCAAAAAGATGAATTTGAACAAGACCGTTCATTACTATAAGAAAACCCTCCTAAACAGCCGATGTGGACAGTCATAACGAAGACTATTTACGGCCGTCGTACATGCGAGGAATACTCATCAAAGCCGATCTCCCGTTTACCTCGTCGCTATGTGGACGAATCTAATCTCGAGAGCTCAGCGAGTATGCAGCGGGCAAGCCGAACCTTGCGACGACTAGCTGTACTAGATTTCACGGCTGAGCAAGATCCGCCGAAACGACAGGCCGTATGTGCATACGCCACACCGGGCGGCCCCGTTAATAGGCCTATTTGAATTTCAGATGTCATCGTTAGACCGTTGGCGTTTTGGCGCTGGCGTAATGCCGCGTTCACAAGTATGAATACGATAGAGTCTCATGCGACTCACGAGGAACAGAGACGTATGTACAGTAGAAGGTAGAGGGGCAGTTGCTCCAAGGCGCAGGACGGCCTCATCAATTTTTTACACAGTGAGCTGGACTGTGAGCGGATAGCAGAGTGGAGCTATGTGCAGTTCGTCGACTCAAACCTGCTCCGGCTACTGCAAGTCCTCGTAACGCGGTGACAAGGAAACGACAACAATGTATGGACACATCGTTCACTCACGCTAGTCGTACCACTGCGTTGCGACGATAAGGAGCGGTCATGAATTAACGCCAAAGTGGTACGAAACTCGTACGTTCGAGTCACACGGTATTCACAGAACTGGCGCAAAAATTCGTCGAGCATCGATACTCCAATGCGGTGTGGAATTGATTTAATAAACTATTATCTATCTATTCATAGACATCTTGTATAGCTGAGAATTTTTTTAGCATTATGCCATGGAACCGGAAAAATTTCTGTTTCTGGTAAAATTTGGAAAACTCAGGTATGCTGAATACTGAATAGGGAAATAAATAAACACACAATATTGATTGTTCTTTATGTCCAATGCCGTATAAATTCTACATAGATTTCGCAAATTTTTGGTGATTATGTATCAACTTACCGCTGACGATAAACACAGGATGGGCGCCATATCACGAAAAGCTTTACGACGCGGTGTCTCACATACATGCGCCCTGATTCTCTTCCGAGACTTTGGCGCTATATAAATCTCTTACTTACTTACTTACTTACTTACTGACTTTGACATTGACGAAATCATCAATAGCGCAGACCGCAAACTGTTTTCCCAGATTACTCAGACTAGACATTGTCTACATCATCTCCTCCCTCCCAAGACTTCCACACACTGCCCTTACAGTCTTGGGAAAAGACAGCATAATTATCAGTTATCTCATGTTGAATATTCACAGTATATAAAAACAGCTTCATCACTCGTTGTCTATTTTCGATATGACTGTAATGATGATATGTTCAAGTGACGATGAATTCGGTTACTGATTATATTGACACTATTATCGCTTTTTTCGCTTTTAGCATGTATTTTATCATTCTTTTTTGTATGTTTTAACTACTCATGTCACAGTGTGCGTATGTCATACTGAAATAAAAGGCAACTTACTAACTTACTTACTTACCACTGAAGAAGTATTTAGCGTAATGAGCCAGCTATTGTTCACTACCGCTTTACGCCAGTACTGTACTGTTGCTGGCTTTTATTTTCATCAGCAATTCACAGCCTAATGTTTGTTGATGACGTTGCGGCAGGAAAGAGGACGGAAAGATGAGGCAGATAGATAGCGGGGAAATGAGTGCATCACGGACGATGTTGTCGGCGAAGACAAAATGCTTCTGGATGCGCCGATCGACGACTTAATTGCATCGCGTCAAGTCGGCGTCAATCTTCGCCGAGACTGCATTGCGTTTTGCCGCCCCAATCATCAGATATCGTCGACGTCTTCGTCTCTGACGAGAATGTATGCGTCGCTCAGTGAGCTCGTTCAATTTGCTCGTCGTTCGCTTCTTTAAGGCTGTCCGAGAGATCCGATAGCACCGGTACATGACAATGGGAAAGGTCGTAAAAACAGTTCGTCACGTTCTAAGAAATTGAAATGTTTCGTACTCGGACGTAGGCGTCGCTGCATGCAACAAGCATATATGTTTCCGATTTCTTATTCGCCTGCTGATGGCATGACAGTAGCTGAGGAGTTTTGGACGAAAATACTCTATATTTCAGTTATACTTCAAACGCTAATAACAGTCGTATTATGAAAAAGAATGCGATACTATGTTCAGCTCTTCTGGCACAAATCTCAATGTGACAGACAGACTGACGGGCAGATGGACAAAGCAGTGAAACTACCAAAATATACGAGCATACTGCGCTTGCACAGCGTGGTGTATAGTTATAATGAAAACTAAGCCAATGCATATGAAATGAAAACTGCGAAACACAACATTTCCGATTATTTAACACCTCTCAAAAGCTTTACTGTACAAATAATTCGGCATCTTGCCGGACAACTATTAGTAGTCAGTAGACCTTCTGTGATTCGAAACAGTTTGCTGGACTGAACGCAAACTATGTCAAATGACGTTCGAACGTCGTGGATGTAAACGAGAGGAGCGTGGTCGGCAGTGGTAGCGTACACGATCATCTAATTACGTGCTATCGTTGGCTTCGAAATTCTGAGGCTTCGGACTCCGGTAACAACTGTCGACACGTTATTGGCCGTCAGTAGAGTGACCACGACGAATCCAGTCTTTTTCATACTCAAATCATGTTAATGTCATTTATACTGTGAAAAATTAGCAAATAATAGAGTGCGGCGCTTGCTATCGACAGTTAACAACTATCATTTTGTTATATTAACATTTTGCGATGAGTCTCTTTTTGGAGAAAAAAACTACTACGTCTATAGTACTCGCGTATAACATACTACTACTATTAGTACTATTACGAGAGTGATCGCAAACTGTTATACGTTGTGGCATTGCAAAGTAATTCGTATGCAATTTATTGGAATAATCATAAAACCGTTATTTAAAGTAAACTTTAAAATAAAATTTTGATCCTATATTTTAATTGGGTGTATCAAACTTTAAACGGCCATCTCTACTCACCCACAGTGGTCGCTAGTGATGTAACGTGTCAATATCCTTCACGTATATCATCTTTATCAACGTGTATCGTTAGAAACAGTAGCGGCGGCGGCGGTAGCGTAGCGACGTAACAGCGTCGTCGTTTTCTCGGAGGAATTTTAGACGACCGCGTCCATTTCAGCAAGTGGCGAGGATCGAGTGACCACGGTCGGTGCAATCTGACGCGTGCGTTGTGGACATACGAAACGCGACGTTCGTACACACGATAGTGGACCAGTAGCGACGCCGGTTGTAGCGTATCGATTATTTCACACACACACACACTCACTCTCACTCAGAGAGAATTTGGCATCGAAGAACGAACGCGTCGCTGCATTAGGACCAAAACGCCGCTTATCCGGCGTTTTCCTGTCGCCGGACCACTGTACTCGATCCGTCTAAAACGCGAAATGTACCCGCCAGACGACGGGAGGGCGTGTACCAGCGTCGTGTTGGTGTCGCAGACTGCGTCCGGGCGCCACTGCATCGCTATTGTATAGAGGCGGTCCAGCGCCGGTTGCTATGGCAGCGTGCACTCACAGCCGAAATAACGCTGTATCTTGGCAGAAACTAACACATACATGCACATATGTACTTCTTCTTGTGGCCTTCTGGTCTTAGATAAGCACAACGATAATTGTCAATGTCGTTGATAAGTAAGAAACGGCGAGTTCTGCGTGACAGTAGGCCCTGTTACCAGGACTGATGATACACTGGTTTTGTGACTGGTTTCGTTTAACCCATCGACGCCCAATGTTGCCATATGGGTACATCTATAAAGCGTCCTGTGCCAGACCGGGTTCAGCCATCATTTATAATTTTTGACATCCGGGCACTCTGACGCTAGTGGCTGAGCGTCAGAGTGCCTGGATGCCAAAAATTACAAATGACGGCTTAACCCGGTGTGGCACAGGATGCTTTATAGAGATACCCATATGGCAACAGTGGGCATCGATGGGTTAAAGTCGTGAAAGACCACTCGACTGACGTGGGTCATATGCCAGCCTTCGCCGGTACAAAATGCTGCATATGAGGGCTGAGCCTTACTCAACTGATCTTTTTGTTTGACGACGTGGAATCTCATTCTCTGAAAGCGTCTTCGTTCGTATGAACGCTTTTCCCTACAATCCACTCCGGTGCGATCGTTTATATTATTCTTCTTTTTGTTTTGCTTTTACGGCGACACTCGGCTTATTTCTTAGCCATGCGTTTAATGCAATTTGTACAGCTTTTTGGTTTAAAATTTATGGAAAAATTAATTTGTGCGCATCAGAATAGCTTTGCCGTTTTTATCGCGCGCTATTGTCCGTACGTCTGTCTGTACGTCACACGGGTGGATTATACAAAAACGGTTGAAGATAGGATCATGAAATTTTTACCGCACGGTAGCCCCATCCCTCTAGTTTCATCCGTAAATTCAAACTGGTTCCCCCTAGCGAGGGCGTCAAACAAGGGAGGGGTTGGAAAGACAAGCTATTTTCAAGCAAAATGCGTCGATATCTCTAAAACGTTACGAGATACGCACAAAGTTACTATTAATGACTAATATGAAGTTGCATATGCGCTTTCGATTGGCATC
>Ga0056129_1000173_pt1 | contig 13734 bp, 5 predicted proteins | sample WorMetLIZISLAND1_FD_71118 | JGI IMG/M metagenome (GOLD analysis project Ga0056129, IMG submission 71118) | Marine gutless worms symbiont microbial communities from Max Planck institute for Marine Microbiology, Germany - Olavius loisae LIZARD... ...
ACTGTACTGCTCTGTTATATGTATATTTCGTATTTATATTTATTTCAGCATTAATCTTCAGGTACAGTTTTTTGTACTTTAGATTCATTTTCAGTATTAGCTTCAGCATTCAAGCGTAACACTTCAAGTTCAGGAAATGGAGAATAAGAGGTTTACTAGTGGTGACCTGGAGGGGTTGCTGAAAAGCAGCAAACTTCTGGGTAACAGTAAAGCTTGGGCGTTGGCTGGTTAGTTTATAAGCCCCTGACAGTGGAAAAATGGAGTGAAAAATGTAGTGGAAAAATGTCTGCCTGCTTGTATGTCTGTCTGTCGCCAGTCGTCACTGCATGTGTGGTAGCCGCCAATAGATAGTTGGCAACTGACGAGTACAGACTGTGGACTGTCCATATGCGGATGCTAATCTGCATCTGCTGGCATTTTTTGATCCACCTACTTACACCTGATGGACTTGTATCGAAAGGTTATGCGTTTGTTGCTAAACGTCTAGCCCCACTGGGTGATACATTGTTTAGGTTAGGTGTGCTTAAGTGGAAAGGGTACTTGGATGTTACCATAAAGGAATTATGGCGGATTAAGATCTAGTACCAGCTGAAAGTACCAGAAATAAAGATGTCATAGTGGAAAGGATTTTAGAAATAGTAGACCAGGATAAGGTGAGTTAGAGTTAAGGTTAGAATCAGCACACCACAGCAACAGCAGAGAGACAGACAGACAGACACATACATACACAGAAACATATACTTGGAATAATCAAAGCTGAGAAGCAAAATAAATTTATATACATATTTTCTGTAGTATGTAATTCAGATATATTTTCAAAAAATGGCATAAAAAAGTTTTATTTTAAACTGCAAGAAGTACTGACACAGGCCCACATCATTAAGCAATGCAGTAAAATCTGCTATTCATTTCTATTGAAATTTGAAATACAATGCCAACATTTTCCACCTTACAAATTTCCTATCACAATACTTGTTATTATTACCAGTATTTTATTTTTATTATACAGCATATTACAGTGGTGTAACAAGTTTAACTGACAAATGCACAATGAAACAATAAAACTTTTCTGTTGTGTAGCCGGATAGACTTATTTTTTATTCTTTCTCTTTATTTTTCTTTTTTAGCCTAGTGTTTCATGTTATGTGTATGTATGTGTGTTTTCGTGTTTTATGAGTCAAATAAAATGAATGAATGAATAAGAAAACAACAGTATATTTTCAAGCAGTTACAAATAATATCACATTAAAAGTACAAGCACCAGCCGTAAAGTGAAAATGAAATACAAATATGACACAAAATATAAAACTAAGTTCACATTCATATAAAACCAAACGTAATTCTGAAACAAACAGAACAATGTTAAAATTCTATATGTGAAACATGAAGAGACAATCCAACATAAATGAAGAAATAAACTCTTCACCTGGAACAAAATTACAACAACATCAACAACAATATACAATAGCTTCAACAACAGTATACGCTGGCATGACATCATACAGGGTGGGCCAAATTAAGTGACACCACTTTACATTTTTGCTTGTAACAAATTAATGCATAAACGAAATCTTATGATTTTCGGCACAAATAAACTACATAAAGCAACAAGTGGTATGCTGCCAATTTTATGTTAATGAATGGGTAACACGCTAGGGGGCGCCACATATCCTCACGTGTACGTCTCATAATGGCTCGGAATTTTCAGAGAAAGCCCTACGTATGACCTCGACCAATAAAACTCAGTTGGTAATCCAACTTAATCTCTTTTCTGATGAGTCTATCGAGGCTCGATGTGGACCAGCTTTAGCTTACAAATTCTCTCAGAAAGCGGTGTGAGCTCCAACTTTTTCCACTCGTAACATCTATCACAATCTCGTGAGATTTTTCCTGTCGCAGTGAACGGTATTGAACAGCGTTATTGTTAACAACAAAACCAGGTAAAACAGGTAGCGATTTTGCAAAAAAGTAAAGTGCTGACTGCTGATAAATACTACCAAATAGCAAAACCAGAGAAATTTTAAAATTTTAATAATAAATGCAAAACAGATTGCACTGTTTCAATGTAACAAATTAAGAGAAAGTAAAACTGCTATAATGCAGATAGAAAGTACTCATGTTTGTAGCGCCCTCTGGCGAATAAGAGTTGACATAATGATACAAACTTAACATCATCTCATTTTCTGCATTATGTAGTTTAAATGTGCCAAAAATCATAAAATTTTGTGGATGCATTCATGTGTTAGAAGCAAAAATGTAAAGTAGTGTCACTTAATTTGGCCCACCCTGTATATATGACGGAAAATCGTTAAAAAAAATAGTGACAACAAAACCTACTGAACACAAAATATATAAAATACATAACAAGTATTATATAACGTACTGATGTCAAACAAAATCTAACAACGATAACATTAGTTGTGTAGTTACAGAAATGATACAACATCAAAACTGTAACAAATGAGACACAGTTCTAAGACCATCAGCTGAGCAGACAGTTGGACGCATGCATCTGTTCATGTCAACATGCAAACGTACAGAATACACTCAGACCACTGTTAGTTACCAGACATGTTTTCGGCGTGATTTCCTTCCTGCGATGGAAAGCTGGAAGTGGGCGAGGTGGGAGAATGACAGTAGCAACTGGGAGCCTGAGGTTCGGCAGTCGCTGAGCTCACGTGGTTGTCGTGTCTTTGCTCTGTCGTTGAGACTAGTGCATTGGGCGACTCCGGCGACATTCGCATGCTGTCATCATGGCTGCTGCTGCTCGACTTGAGCGTTTCTGTGTTCGACAGTAGCGAGTCTGACTGGCTCCAGGCACCGGATTCCACTGACGCCATCAACACGCCTGCCAGTTGACCGCTGTTGTCAGCCAGTACCGACGACTCGTGAAGCGAGTCTGCATCAAAGCTCTCGTGAGGTTGACCTCCTGGAGCGTCTTCAGTGCGCAGTGAGTCGACTGACTGATACATCAACGTCTCAGTGTTCTGCACCAGTGACAACCGCAGCTCCAGCGAATCAGCTGATCTGTCTAACGCCGCCTCTTCACGAGCACCCTCAATCGAGTCAGCAGACGTCTCCATAACATCTACTGGAAACATTACTTCGCAGGAATCGCCAGATGGCACCACTTGGTCTGTACACACATGCGTAGCAGCGTCTTCCTGCAGTGAGTCATTGTCTATGTCATGCCGAAAGTCTCGACCATCAGTATACATCACAGCATCTTCATTAGTTATCTCAGTGTCACATCGTTCATCTAGTGAGTCTACATCGGGCTCGTGTAATGCAGGATGATAATAAGACCGTCTGCCTTCATCTTCTACGTTTTCATGTGCAGTTTCTGAAGCTTTCCTGATGATCTGCACAATGTCCTGATATTCTGGATAATCTGCGTTAAGCTCGTCCTCATCTGTCACTGCCGGCATCATCTCTACATCAGCACCGCTTGGTTCAGCCTCAGTATTCGTAGACATGTGGTCCTGCATGACTGGCAGCGCACCTGCTTCAAGCATTGAAACGACTGCCCGTGCTTCCGACTCAAACTGCTCATCGAAACCAAACGACTCATCGGACAGCTGTGATATATGTGTGACTTGTGCTGTCTGATTTGCCGAGTCGTCCATCAAAAACGCATTCAGTGATGTGGTACTTCCAATCATTCCATAAGTTGTGTGAACTGAAATGTTGTTGGTTGTCTCGTTGACATCCATTTCTCTTTCTAGCGTTTCAAACTCGGCAAGTGATGATGAGACGGACACATTGTCTTTCTCAGAACCCTTTTCAGCCACGGACTGTAAAGATCCTAGCCTTGTTAAAGAATCATGACTTGTACGGTCTTGCATGTCTTTCTCTATTCTTTCAAACTCAAGCAATGATGATGAAGCCTCCGAACTCTTTTCTGCAACAGAGTGCTGAGATCCAAGCTTTGCAAGAGAATCAAGGCTTGTCCGATCCTGCATTTCCTTTTCTAAAGTTTCAAACTCTAATAAAGAGGAAGAAACTGACACATCATCTTTATCAGCTGACTTTCCAATCATACGCCTGCAAGGATACTCAGCATGAAGGTCCCCTGAACTGGCTTGTTTGTCGGAATCAGACACACCATCAACTCTTTCAGAAGAGCTACCAGTCTTTCCAGACCTCCCAGAGATAGAGCTCCTCTCATCCTCTTCTTTTATTGTAGCTAACATCATCATTGGATGGTCAAAGTCATCATCATCAAGGATTCCATAGTTACTGTCAATGGATGATTCATAGCAAGGTACCAGTTCAACAACACTGGAGTCAAGATCATCTCTCATGGCTTCTAAATGTTCACTGCTAGAAGAATCTTCATTTTCTCCTTGCATAAATTCATAATCTCTTGCATCAAGACACAGCAAAGGTTCTGGCTGTTCTTCTAGATAGGATGAATGTAAGTCTGAATGGAATGATGATGACACTGAGGCAAGATCTTCCATCCGGTCTTCGATAACTTCCTGATGACATGGAACAACTGTTGCAAAGCTATCTACGCTTGACGAATCACCATAATCGTCTAAACTGGTTTGCTCCATACCATTCCATTCCACTAATGTACCGTTGAATGCATCTAATTTACTGGTCTCAGTTTGATCATAAGACAATAAAACAGTATCTCCACTTGAAACTGTGTAATTTGACACAACATCGGAGATATTTTCAGAATCTGCATCGAGTTCTTCAGGAACCTCGTCAAATCTACACAATCCACTCACGGAGTATCCAGCTAATGGAGCAATCGTAGTTTCTTGGGATTTGTTACTAACATTTTCTGCTTCGACCTGTGCTTCTCTTACAAGACTATCCACAAACTCAGAAGCCTTCTGGCATACATGATTGCCATCAAGCAAATTATCATAATCAACACTTTCCGACAATGTTTCACCAATACCAGAGCAATGTTCTTGTATATGGTGGTGCAAGGACTCACGAATCTCACCACTGCAATCAACGTCTTCACTGTCACGTAACTGATGCTCATCTCCTGGCAAAACTGCTTCATCCATATTATGAACTTCCTCACTGAAGGTACATGATTGCAAGCCCAAGTCTGGAATACTCTTTACCTGGAAAAAGCCATCGTCAGCTTCTGAATTTTGTAAGTTATTATACTCAATGGTTTCATCCTCAACGTTTGCTGCTGCAGCCCTTGCATTATCCATCACCCGAGTCAATATAGCTGACGCCAGTTCACTGTGCAGATCATCATCCTGTGCAACCTGTTTGAACGATATGTCTACTTCTGTTTCAGAGTCAGCTGTACTGCTATGCAACACATGTCTTGCAACATGGGCATCGTCGGTGTCATCCAAGATTCTGTATGCATTATCAGGCAGTGGAGACAGAGGTCGGTCAAGACACTGTGAATCAACAGCTCGCCAACTGTCACTGCTGACAGCTAGTGCAGCCTGACAATCGTCGCCAGAGCCTAGCAAATCTACCTGCAAATTGCCTTCTTCATCGTCCTTTTCCACACTTAATGCCATCAGTTCTGGCTCAGCAGATTCCGCCAGAAAATCGCTATCAAAATCTTCATCTTGATCCACATCCAATTTATACTGAGCATACTGAGCCATTGCATCATCTGCATGTTTGTTGTGTTCCAATTCAAAGCATGCATCTTCAGAGGAAGCTGGCATTTCATCACCTCCAGGACTAATGGATGCGTCCTGCTGGAAAACCTGATACATGTTATCAGATTCCAGCGCACCTTTTCCAAATGATACAGGCATCTGCTTTGTGTCTTTATAAACATAGACGCTGTCGTCACACTGAAGCTGATTAAAAGCGTCCCATGATGCACTGCACTCTTCCAGATTTTCAAGGTGCTGGGTGTAGACTCTGGCTGGATCATCATTATAAACGGCAACGTGTCCACTCTCCATTCCGCTCTGATCTTGCATCTCAGAAGGGCTGTAAATACTTTGGCCAGGCAAAACGTCAACATCAACATTCCGTGGCATTCCTTGAATTAAATCAGGCTGTTCGCAAGCTGTTGACTGCACTGACAGTGAAAGAGCTATGTCATGAAGAGTTTCGTCGACAGCTGCAGGTTCACCAGCATGAAAATCAAGAGGTGTTCCTAGGACCTTGTCGACAGCAGCTCTGTTCTGCTGCATCACTTCTAGGTAAGCTTCATATTTATCAACATCGTCAGCTTTCACAAGTTCAAATATCATTTCATTCGCATCAAAGTCCTCTGCCACATCCGAACTATCTTCAGTTTTTGCAGCACGTCTTATCCCGTCGTCAGTCTCAAATACTTCGTCGTCCGGACTTGACTGCAATATCTTTGACCGTTTGTCAACGACAAAGGTCTTATCGACGCTGTCTGGAGACATGTCGTACGTTGCAACTACTCGTGACACAGCACCGAGATCAAGGTCGTAGGTCGCAGCAAGAATCGTTGCTTCACCGGACGCATCAGATGATGTCGATATCTTCATGACGTCATCTGCTGCAGCTGCTGACAGCGCCGCTAGTGTACCAGCTGCACTGCCAGTCTCTGCAGCACGTGAGAAACTAAACAATGCTGTTGTATTGGCACCAAAAGAAAAATTACTGTTGCTTCTTTGACTCTCAATTACATTAAGTACCTCGGCATCATAAGTTCCGCGTATGGATTCATGTGGTTCAGCTACAACTGCTCCGAGCTCATATTCCTTCTCATCTTCGTGTGCAACAGACTCTACTGTCTCTGAATGATCAGACACCAAAGACTGAGTCATCTTTAAAGCAGCATTACTCTCAAATTGAGTCTGTAGCATCGACTGAATGTCAACCATTTCAGCATCGATCAATTTCTCCGAGTCCGAATCGGAAGAAATACTAACTTTGTGACACCTGAGTTGATTACTGGAACTCTGCTCTTCTACAATGATATCCTCACATTCCTGCTGTTTTGCATGGCCTGTATCTTGCACATCACTGACTGACACTGGGTCTTCGTAGGCTATGTTGTCAAAGGAGAGCAGAGTCATTCGGTCAAGTCCAGCCCCATCATCCACAAAATCCCGTTCTTCGTCAGAGCTATCTCCAGCGTCGTGTGATTCACGCAGCACTCCTGCATCCTCATCCCGATCAGCTGACTTCACCGACTGATCAACAGTTTCACAGCCGGCAGCAGAAGTTGATTTTGCTTGTTCAACGACTGTTTCCTGTTCATCACTTTCAGCAGACTCGCTAATTGGTTTGAACAGTTTCTGAGAATCCATCGCTGAGGAAGAAAGCAGCAACTGAGCATCTTCACACTCACTTTCTTCTAATATGAAGTCACTTGGCGATGCTCCTATGTTAAATTTCAGTTTCCTTATATCACTCGGGACCTCCGTAACTGGAGAAAGTTCGTCCTTCAGAGCTGCCTCTTTCGATGGTGACAGGCACTCCGGGGGAGACTGTGCAAGAGCAGACAGTGATGAAGACGCATTCTTGCTGAAACTAAATCCAATTTCTCTAGCTGACGGAGAAAGAGGTTCATCAATATCGGTTTCTTCTGATCGAGTATCAGGTTCACCAGCATGAGCATTTCCTAACAAAGTATTAACATAAAAATGCAACATCTTGGTTACTACAAAAAATCTATCTTCAAAATTCAATGAAAATTACACAAGTATCTTAGATATTGCTAACTCAGCCCAATGTTAATGTTAATTACACATTTAAGTATTGTGCTGTTACGTGAAGTCTTTCCAATGTTGTATTTCCTGACAAAAACAAAGGAAGGGACAAATTAGAAATGGACTGCTCATTGTGTGATCAACTCTCGGAAGACATGACACTAACCTACATTAATCACTTGGGCTTTAAAATCACTATGGTAACCACAATTTTGTCTTGGAATAAAATAATCATGACATCTACATTTAACATTTATCATATGCTACTTTTATAAGCTCATTATGTACAACCAGAATAAAATAGTGTGTAAATAATGCCATTGGGTTTCACAATTTATATAACATTCTTCTTCTTCTTCTGTGGCATGCACCACTAGGAGTCCATAGTGCCAACTGTAGACATCAGTCTCCAGAGTGGACGATTCCAAGCCACATCAATTGCTTCATTTAGGGAGAGGTTGTTGGATTTCTGATCTTGCTGGATAGCCTTTATCCATGTAGTATGAGGGCGTCCTGGTGGTCTCCTGGGGAAGCTGTTATAATCTTCTAAATATTACTGGTAGGCTAAAAATGTAAAAAAAATATGCGAGTATTCCTAAATCATACTTTTCATTTTTAAGAATTTCACAAAGAATGAAATCTACAACAACAATTAACATTTATTAATGCAGATGGCAAGCACCTTCAGCAATATAGGACAAGTGATGACCAGTGATGTCTTCCAACTGTGCTACTTCAGAATGACTGGACACGCTCACTGGTTCGTTGTCCTCATCTAGCTGTCCCTCGTTCCATATGTCTACCATTCACAACATGCCTCGACACACTCACAAGACGGCCGGCAATACCATCAAGCATTGAACAATATCATATGCTATAAACGGATCAACAAATAACTACATAGACCATGGACAGTTAAACCAAAATGTGCAGTAATTAACTAACGGCCACTAAAACATTTCAAATAAGAAATAAAACAATTTATGCTTGACAGCACAACTGGTTCACACAACAGTACGGCAAACCACTTTATTCTGTTTCTGTATCGGCAAACCACTAAATGGCCACGTGCCTGTCAAAATATCTATGAAATTTCTACATCTATGAAGTCTATGAAATATCTATGAAGTTAATTAATATGTGTGATTTAGGAGAAGTAATTCAAACTGCAGAAACGTTACAAATAAAGTGGTTCACCAATCACAAAGTGCACGATAAGTGATGCATAGGCATTAAAGACATAGCCACAACACCAAAAGCAGCAAACGGAGTTACACTGTGCAACGACAACCATTCCTAATACCTGATGTTGCATTCCTTTCTCTCTGACAGTCATCACCGGCGCCTTCATCATCACCATCTAACGATGAACCACTGCTAATTCTGTGATGTCTTCTGCCCACTTCCATATCGTACGACATCGAGTGCTGAAGCAGATGAGCTGATGATCTCAGTGCTGTCGTTCTGCTGTATCCTGCAGTTTGGCCTACCCGATCCAGACCAGACTCAACAGTTATGTCGATAGGACAACTCCTCTGTGCTTCCCAACTGACAGACGGAATCGACGCCTGCATGGAGTCTTTCTCACTCAAATCTTCACTGCTGTCTTTAACCTGCCATTGCTGTATGCTGGCAATAACACTATCATCTGCCATCTCAACGAGACCTCTGTCTGCAGACTCTTTCCTGTGTATCTCGTACAAATTTTCAAAACTGGAGCTTCTTCCTCCTGACTGACTGACTAATCTGCTAGCACGAGGCCTTGCATCAAATCTATCTCCAATGTCCGAGACGTCAACAATATCTGCTTCATCATCTTGAGGTTCATCACCAGGTAGTTTGGTTCCGATGTAGATATCTTCGTAGCTTGAAGATCGTACCACGTGACCATCTTTGCCAAATAAATGATCGTCATCACTCGACTGTGCCACCGCATCAGTTGCAGCGACAGACTTGCTGGTTGTTCCTTGACTGTACAGCTCCAGAGACGTGAAGACAGACGATGAGACAGCTTGTCGATCATCTGAAGTAGTTTCAGCATAACAATAGTCCTCTGTCTTATCTTTAACACAAACGATTTCATCCAATAATTCCACATTAGTTGCATTAGTAAAACATAACAAAATAATAAAGCATCAAACTGTGCAAACATGTAAAACAGAGAAAAGGTAATTATTTATATTTGCAAACTTGGCATCTGCCATATTAGCAGCCAAAATGAACAAGTTTAAGTATACACTGTGTCTCAAAAAAACAAGCAAAATTGTTTTTGTTATAACTATGTGAAACTTCCACCAAATCTGACAATTTTTGGCAGAAATATCGCAAAAGGTCTAAAATTATATGAGGTGCACTTATTTTTCACCTCACCTAACTCATGTCAATGCACTACCGTGTTAAACGCAGATGTTCAAAATTGTTACATAATGCTGTAATTATAAGTATCCAGAAAACATTCAGACGACTTAATCAGCACACAATAAACTGAAATATGATTTATTTAACAGAATTATAATTTTGTATAACAGTTCGTTTCAGAATTGTCAGAATTTGTGCTCTAGTCCAGTTTTTTGTTCTGAATTCTCTAAGAAAACGGGAAGTATTGTAACCTTTCAGCTGACGTACATTTTTGATCAAAATCTTATCCTCCTTTGAAAAAACCATTGTAACGAAAATGCAGACAAAAATTTGTCAACTGTTGTACACTTTCAGGGTAAAATAACATTTAAACCACAAAATAATTAAATCATGTGGCGCCTTCTGTCGAATTGGTGGTGCAAATGTGAGCAATCTGTTACTAATAATTAGGCCTACAGCGTTATGTAACAATTTGGAGCATCTGCATTTAACACGGTAGTGCATTGACATGAATTAGGTGAGGTGGAAAATGAGTGCACCTCATTTAATTTTGACCTTTTGCCATCTTTATGCCAAAAATTGTCAGATTTGGTGGAAGTTTGACTTAGTTATAACAAAAATAATTTTGCTTGTTTTTTTGAGACACGGTGTATATTAATGCTGTTTTGCACACTCAAATATTCAGCAAAATGTGTAAATCAAGCAAATATCACGTTCTGCCTATAGAAATGCCTCTGTAAAATACATTCAAAAAAGAAGCCTACAAATACAATTACAGTTCATTTTATACTAGGGGTGTGCAGAATAGATTTTTCTTTCAGTTCGATTTCAAAAAAGCAAGGTTCGATTTGGACTTTAAGATTATTTCTTTAATCATTTAAATTTGATGGTTAAGCAATTAACCGATTGTGCAATAGTGAATAGATGGTTGAACATTCCTTTTCCCAGTTTTTTTGAGTCTGTTATCTGTTCCCAAGTTAATACTACACTACTAGCCATGTGACGCGTGTATCTTTGAACTTTTAAAATGCACGTCTAATGAAATTATAAAAGTATTTAGTATTAAGAGTCAGTATTACAAATACTGACTCCTTTAATATTGCAGAATAAATGCAATTTTCGCAATTTATTACATAAAAACAACAACGTGGATATAAATTCTAATCGAAATGGTTTTAAAAACCGAATCCGAGCTGCCTTGCAGTTTTCTGCACACCCCTAAAAACTATGGCTATTTATTCAGAAACTTATTATAATGACGAAGCAAATTAATTCAACAAAACAATACCAAATTTGCAAACAAGATAATATTCAGTATTCAGATACATATGTTAAATATTAGCTAGATGTTAGTACCTGAGTTGCTAGTAATGTCTGCCGAATGACGCATACATGCTAACTGGTCATACTGCATCGCCAAATACATATTCATTTCAGTAGACGACGGAGACGGGTCTGGAATGGCGAAAACATCGGCGTTCTGAGTCAGGCGATGGAGTTCATTTTCTTCAGCACTTTCAGTAAGGAGCGAGAACTCAGACGGTGACGGCGCCCGGCAATCCAGCAGCACCGGATGATAGGTGTCCTGAATTTCCAGCTGATTCACATCGGACTCTGCGTCTTCCAGGGTGTAGTCTGTCGGAGACAATGGTCGGTCTTCCACGTCAACGAGCTCAGCATTGTCTGCAGCCTCTGGACGGCCCAGCTCATCGCCCACTCCAGGCGGCTTCTCAGCATCGTCAGCATCAACCGCTGTCTCATCGATGTCAAATTTCCCCGTCCAAGCGTTGGCGTACTTCTCCATGGCCAAGCACAGATCACCTTCCTTATCGGGACTCGTTACCATCGGACTGGCTATCTGCACTGATATCATTGGCAGATCCAGGTCCATTCGTGCAGACATCGCTGCAACTTCTGCGTCCACATCCAAGGCATCTGTTGCAGAGACTGGAACGATTTCAATGACATGTGGACGCTCAGCTACTGCATCTTTAGTACTCTGTACTTCGCCTTTATCATCACTGCTCTGTGCATCTTGAGTGCCGTGACTCGTTTGATTACTGCTTCCTATAACAACAACAGAACACATCACAACATATACGAGTGAAACGACCAACAGCACTGACTGACAGATAAACAATAAATAAACAACGCAAACAAAAACAAACAAACATTCAAACCAACTTTATACAATGCCATATGTCGTGTAGAAGCAAATCAGAGCCGCATTAATAATAAGCTTTAACAAGACTCAAGATATGAATTCTAGTCATTCACTCAAGTTGGCAAAGAAAGAGAGAGAGATGGGTTACTCAGTGGTGACTCATTTGTTTATTGCTAACACCACCGTAGATGTAACGGCACAACAGCGATGACAGGCAAAACTAAATTTAAGCAATGCTCCAAACACTGTTTGTTTACAAAAAGCAAATTAATAACCACAATAATTCAAGAAAGCTGAATCCGTATACTCTAATGTCACTCACTACATAACTACTTTATTCAATGCATAGAAATAAGACATTTTGTTCATTCTATTTCTTCTTTTCTTTTTAGTATGTGATTATATTGCTATGCGTATTGTCATTGTGCCTATGCTGCCAAGTAAGGCGAATAAAGATATATTAATTCTAGTTTCTAGTCTAATACAAAATCCAGTAACATGAAAAATACCATAGACACTAGAAGGGCAAAGATATTAAATCACCGTCCTAATGCCACACTAGGGAGATTTTCTAACAGACCGATGTGGACAGTTTTCAGTTTTTTGGCAAATTTCTGAGACGAGCTCGACGCAGTTTTAATGGCTGTAGGTAAGTTGTTCCAGACAGCAGCAGCAGATGACGGCGTTCGCCCGTTTAACTGCCAACTTCATCGTCCAAGGATTCAAGCAGACCAAAGATGTCAACTGACGTCAGCGGCAGCCGGAACACAGTCGTCATCATTCAAAAACGAACATGACCAGTTTGAACAGGCAGCCAGTTGAGATTCAGTAGTGCTGGCGTGATGTGGCCAGTAACAACACACACTGCCAAGTTCTGGACCGTGGACTGCTTGAAGCTTCTTCAGGGGAATGTTGCTGATGTGATACAGTCCTGAAGTCCTGTAGGAGCGTCTTAGTCAGTGACGACTGCTCCAGTGTAGCTGCCACATTCGGCAGAGTGATGACACGTGGTTGACCATTCTGAGCTGACATCGACTAACACACCGACGTCTGACACCACAGTGAAGAACTGTACTGAAGAAAGCAGAGACGACTCGGTGCACGTGAGCCAGTCAAGCTGTTGTTTCGCGTTGATCCAAATCAGACGTGCTTTGTCAGCGTTTATTTCAGCCGATTTCTTGACATCGATGCATCGACACGTTCAATGCCTTCGACGAACAGCTGGACGGACGTTAAGGTGGTCGCTACTGGTGCACTGCGTGTCGTCAGCGAAGGACTGACTCGTAAGCCGAGAACAAGTAATGACAGCAAGTAGTTCAGCAGTATATAAGAGAAAAAACACTGAGCCCTGCGGTACAACGAAGTGAAGTGAACTGATTTCAACAAGGCAAATAATACCTTCAACATACGCCTGCAGACCATAGTACTCGACAAAATCATCGTCGTCCACTGGAGTACTATTGTCTTCTGTAACTGTTATAGCAGGAGCGATGCCTTGTTGATCTTCTGGCGCTCTCAGAGCTAAAAGATGAAGCCGCAGTGCAAAACTTGACATAATATTTACGTCACAAT
>Ga0056129_1000174_pt1 | contig 13710 bp, 10 predicted proteins | sample WorMetLIZISLAND1_FD_71118 | JGI IMG/M metagenome (GOLD analysis project Ga0056129, IMG submission 71118) | Marine gutless worms symbiont microbial communities from Max Planck institute for Marine Microbiology, Germany - Olavius loisae LIZARD... ...
TAACATTTATGAGCACATAAAAATGAGCTTTTTCTGTGTCTTGAGCCTCGTGAAACCGACAAAATGTCCTGAAATTGTCCTGAAATTTTCTAAAAATTAGGTCCTGAAATTTCACTGCTTGCTGCTGGGAGCCCTGTATTTTCATGGTAGAATATTAATACTAATGACAGCGTTGTATGCCAATTTGGAACATAAGCGTTTAACACGGTAGTGCGTTGACGTGACTGTTTGCCATCTTTGTGCCAAAAATTATCAGAGTTTGTGGAAATTTGAGTGTTATGTTAGTCTGACAGCACATCATGCATTGTGGCTGTGCCACTCTTCTTTGTCCACTTGTGACAAAAATAATTTTGCTTGTATTTTTTGAGACATGGTGTATCTTATCGTATGGCATCATATCATATTGCACATGATGACTGTCGAGTTGCTTAATATCTGATTGAGTTACAGCTATCAACTAGCTATTGACGTCTTGGTTTTACTTAATTCTTTTAAAATCTTATTTATGTTATAGTATACTATGTCGATCATATATTTTCTTCAGAACATCCAGCATGAATGTCACTGTATAGCCTAACAGTGCAGATGTGCTCACTCACTACAGCTATAAACTCTGTAGATGGTAGTCAAGCATATGTTAAAGTTTCCTCTGATTCAACTGTGTCATCGCATGGCCATCATATTGCTACCGCTGTTCCAGCACAGTTGCTGTCCCCTGCACTCTGCTTACACTTGAGTTATATTCCTGCTCACTTCTCCATGCCACTCAAGTTTTCCAACTCTCAACTGAGCTTGCATATCAATGCATTACGTGGTACCGTCACCAATGACGTCATTTGCTGAGTTAACAAACATAGAAGTTAAAGTTATAGTGAAATGTAAAAATTCGCCGGGTGGTCGCGCTTAGTATGGCATAACTTCTTCATAGTTGGAAATAATTGAGTAAAAATTTGTCATCTAGTGTATAAAGAAACATATAATAGGTGTGTAAAAAATTGATTAAACATTTCCAACCGTCTGGGAAAAAAATGTCAGAAAACCGCAGGGGGGGGGGTTGAGTCACACTGTACATATTGAGTCACACGATTACTTACATGATTGGTGGTTTGTTGCTTAACGAAGATGATTATGCAATGTAGCGAGCTTTGTTTTGTGACGTTGTGGTGCATAAGACTTTGCAGCACTGGTTGTCTCAATGTGATTACATTGTATGTCCTCGCATTCAGTACAAACCAGTGTAGCAGCCATAAAGTCAATATTTCTTAGTTGTAATGTTTTTTGTCTGTTCTTTTGCTTTTACTTTGTTAGTAAGTAAGCGAGTAGGTGTAATTGTGCCTCAGAACGAAAGATCTCTTCCATAACATTCATCCTAAATGAATAATCTCTACACACCATTGGCCTAACTAATGGAATTTAAGCCACTGCTTGTGTGTTCAAAAGGCCGTTAAACTCCCCCTAACCATCCATCCATCCGAGAACGAAAAGTCACTGTATGCTGCAGTCTCTAGCTCTCAATCAAACGAACAAATATGCTTTCAGCAAGTTTTATCCGTCAGTAGTTTATTATGTCCACTGAAGATAGTGCTGAGTCTCAGTGACGTAGTGGTTAATGCTCTGGCTTTGGGTCCGAGAGGTCCAGAGTTCACATCCCAGCCACGCCACTATTCTACTGGGTAGCAACATTGGGCAAGTTGTTCACTCACGTTGCCTCCCGAGTCTTCTCAGCTACAAGAAACTGAGGTACAAGAGGGAATATTCGGACTGGACTGATTTAACGGCTTAACTGACTGAGTGCATTAGATTAAGCTAAATGCGGTATAGCTAATAGCTTTAGAACGCACTATAAAATAATCTCAATTTGAATTTTTGCTGCGTTGTGATGTGTTTACAAGGACAACTAATGACTGTACTGAGTGAGATCAAGAGTCAGCTAGTTCATCGGGTCAAAGGTCAAAGGTCAGGCGACGGGTCAGCGGGTGAAAGGTCAACCATGTCATCAACTCTACAGTCGCTGATGAAAGCACATCTGGGTGAGTTTGGTTGTGGTGACTATCTCACTAGAAACAAAGATGAAATTGTAACGCAGACTTGAATGTTCAGTTTGAATTGGTGAACGTAAACAAAACTACTGAGAAATTAATGTCACGTAAAACATAGAATAACTCCAAAACTGTTGGTACATCTCAGACCTTAGTCGATCCTTGTGCTCTGAGAGCACATCATGCAGTGCGGCTTCACCACTCTTTCTGTTAGCTCTGTTACCTCTGACCATGTGCCCCGTGTGCTGTGGGCTTGAAGTGTTGTAGAATAAGCCCACCTCATTTCCTGGCCGAGTGTCGTATGAGGCGACTAAACCAGGCTAGTTTTGTTTTGCTGTATTTTCTGTTGTTTGCTTTTTCTGGGTTGTGTTTAGTTTTTGTACTGTATGTCTTTAATCTTGTCTTCTGTCCTGTATTTTCCAGCGTGTACTGACGTGAATGGCACTGTATAGCCTAATTGTGCTAATGTGCCATTAAGAATCTACTCACTCGCGTCTGACCATGTCTATCTCATTGAGGTCTTTGTTCCTGTGTGTTTTCAGTCCATTCTCATGTGTCCACGTTTCTTCTGGGACTCGGCAGGAATTCACTTCAGTGCTTGATTGACAAGGTGTCCCAGGTCCTACGTCTGTATGTGTCCAAATAGACGAGACATCTTCTTTGAAGTTTGATTTCTAATAATTGTTTCCAGCATTTTCTGGTCAGTGACCATCTTCTAATAGCTTTACTTGTGATCATATCCTTCAGTACATTCCTAGTTTTTCCTCTGCTGTCAGTGGTGTACCATCTCCAACTTTGTTGGTTGTCAGCTGTCTCTGTTCCATGCAGGAGGGTTGCACACACAAGAGATTCATACGATGTTGCTAATAGACGAAACTGGTTCTGCAAAAAGTTACACTATAATGAACCCCTCTTTTTATTGCTTTTATTGCTTTAAATGCCTAGTGTTTTTAGCTTTATTGTGTATTCTTGTATTTTACTTGGTAATTTTTGTATTTTAGTATAATATTGCACTGCCAGCTGGTGAAATAAAGTTGATATAAAGACTGAGATGTATGTCTTTTAAGAACTTGCAAACGTTATTTGTTTTACCAAGTCTGGACGTGATACCTATGTCACCGCTACTGTTACTCTGCATCACACTTCCTAGCTGGCAGAACTCTTCAATATCTTCAATAGACAGATGGCAGCAGCTCCTTGCTGACAGTGATATTTATGGTTGTGTAGCATAAACATCTTGAAGTTTACCATCAGGCCACCGATGCGATATCTTCAATGTGGTTATGTTATCGGCATTTTCATTTTGGATATTGCACAAATTATTGATGAAAATCACTACTGTGATATATGTGAGCAGATAACTTGTAACTTATTGAATGTTATGTGAAGTTTATTAGTTATGACAATATGAGTAAGAAATTGGTAGCATTTTGTTCATTTTCAAATTTCTCATGATAGTGTGGTAACACTACATGTGAGATGGAAATCTTTATTGGATTTACTTTGTAAATTTCCTTCCAAATCTGCCAGTGAAAGTATTTTGAAAATGGATTCATATTTGTCAAAGTTATGATACTTTTTAACTCGAGCCTGGCACCGCTTTGTTGCAGATGAGACTAAAGTGGGTGACATTTTTTAATCTTTAACTTTCACAGGGTAGTGTAGTAACATACTTTAGGTGAGGTGGATGTTTTTCTTATCGCATACAAAACGTTTTCTTCGGGCATCTTCAGGTGAAAGGGTGAATGACTTTGAATCGGTTGCTGACTAGTTTTATTGCACAGAATGTGCTGTGTTAATGCTGTGATAAGATTGTAACACAGTATGAAGGCAACGTTTAGAAAGTATTTTGAGTAATGCTGGCCATTAATGGCACAGTACCTGTGATGAAGGATGAAAAGCACTGGGTGGCAAGAGTCTTTGTTGACATATTACAGGTGAAATGATAGCCGAGCACACTGATGAATATGTCAGCTGCACGTTGGAACGACTTCAACGAAAGGCTGGTCACTAGCTGCTGAACTGATGCTTGCCTTATTATTGTAATAACGTAACTGTTGCGGTTAACGTCTATGAGTCAGAGGGGGATCCAGAGGCGGATTAATAGGCGGCATGCAAAATCACAAGTTCTATACTGTTCAAAAGAGCAGCGGTGGGGGGAATAATTAAGGACACAGGAGGAATCTTGATTCTCGCGCTACCAACCAGATGCCTTTCGTGGGTTTTGAATACAGCAAAATTTCTTTTGCGGCCGCAGCTCTGCCCTGGATGCCGCTTGAGAGCTTAAAGTGCTGTCCCCAGACCCTCTAGCAGCTGCTTCATGGCAAGGAAGGGAAGTGGCGGGATAATGAGAGGGGAAGGGACAGAGTGGAAGGAAGAGGACGGCAAGGAAGGAATAGAAGAGGAAGTTAGTAACACGAGCGAGTCCAAAGCAATGAACATCACTGTGCTGGCAGTGTACAAGCTAAGAGATCGTATACGACATGGAGAACAGATGAGTGTTAAGGGACAGCCACAGAGGGTGAGGAGGTGACGTGTTGAGGCAGACTGTTCCAAACACGAGCAGCGGCTATGGGAAAGGAATGGGAAACTTCCTCCATCTTTCTTCAATTTCTGGATCTGCACCTGTGAAATCTTGCTTCGTCGACACTGCCATGCTCACTATTGCTTCGTGTTAGCTGTGATTGTAACTCGCCGTTGAGTGTGATATGATTGCAATGTGATATGGTTTGTTCTTCTGCCGCTATCCACATGTTGTGTAACTCCATCGAGCCGAGAAGGTTCCAAATCTTATTGTGCTAGAGACTAAGTATCTATGGCAAAAGGTACTGTCTTTAAGAGTCCCACAGCACCTGCAATTGCGGGGCCGTAATAGGTAAGTAAGTAAGTAAATGCTTAATTATACTGTACAGCACATCATTGTAAAACGTCTAATGTGCTGAAAGCTTGAGTACATTGAAAACAGATGCAGCTTAAATTAACGTTTGAAGCTCTCTCAGCCAATGTCTGGATTACGCAAAGGTCAGTTAATGAGTTCCAGACCGTTGGACCAGCCACAGAGAAGGCTTGTCCGTCAAACATCAGCCGGTATACCTACCGCGGTATCGACAACTGACAGATGACAGATGCTGTAGTGATGTGACGTCAGAGACTGGCGTAATATTGCCAGGGAAACAAACATCAAAAAAGAAGCAGTCAACAAGGCAGGCCGAGGGCCACGAAACAATCTGGTGGTTGGCTTGCAAGGTTATAAACATGGCAATGGTAGCCACAATGACGTCTACGATACTGTTGACTATTATAGCAATAGGATTGGCGTGACTGGAATTTACTAATACTGCCCATCACTGGCAGCAGAGCTTATACGCATTAGAGGTTTTATAACGAGATTCGCTACATAAATGTACGTTTTCCTTATTTACTTGGACCAGTTGCCTACTGGCATGTTCTATGCCTGGCCACTGTACACTTTCTGCGTGTGATCTTCCACAGGTCGACAAAATATTTTGTGTATTTTGAGAAATTTCAAACCATGTTGTGTCTAAACGAAATATTACGTAACCCGTTCTTGCTGGACATGAAGAACTAGTGCTGTATATACTCAAATACATGGCAGATTATGACTGTGGACACAGTTAGCTGCACTGTTCTGATACTTAAGACGCTAGATACTTGTGTTATACAACATGTGGGTGACCAGTCACTGTGTGCAGTAATTTGTTCTATGTAGCTCAAATATCCAAGTTCTGTTGTTGCCGAGTGGTATTGAAAGTGAGTTATAACCATAGAGTTTGCTCTCCCTAACACCAGTACTTTTGATCTTAGAATGCTGTGATTTCGTCGCCTGCAGGTTTTTCCAGTTGTGTTATCTTTGATTTTAGTTGTAGATTTGTTCTAACCATTTTAGTTGTTATTTAGTGTGATTGAATTGTACAGTATTTATTACTCGAGTGTGGGCTGTTATAACGTGCAAATGTTTCTGATCAAGGCATTGTAGTTCGTTTATGAAACATTTTGTGACATGAATTGCACATTATAATTGTGTTTTATTATATCATGTAAAAATGTGAGATGTGTGAGGTTAATTGCATCTTACATACTTTTAAAGTTCTACCTTTCTGGTAAAGAAAAACCTTTTGCTTTCCTGTTTGCTGCTTTTGTCAGGTCCGCATTTTGACATTTTGAGCAAATCAGCTTCAATTCTGTGTGAATTCATCAGAAAACCTCAGACATCCATCCTTAGACTCTTGTGAAAACTCGTTATTAAAAAACCTCTGCTGTGATCAGACTAGTTATCAGTCGGCTGTGTTCATTAAATAGTTCATGTAGGTAGGCATTTGAGTAGCAAGCAAAGAATATTGCATCTATATGACTATGTATTGTAGTGTTTTGTGGTTCAAAAAAACAGTTAGTTAAAACAGTTAGTTATGCCACATGACTCGATCCAAGGTCCAGGTCACAGAGGTCCAAAAGTTGCGAAAATGGCCAACTTCAAAGTCTGTCTCCTCTGCTGATATGCATGTAGGCCTAATCAAAACTCTAAAGGTACTCCAAGACAATATCTAAATTATAACTGGACAGATTTTCAATATTCGTCCTCGTTTGGCGTCACTTGACCTTCAAACTTAGGGTGTTCCACGTTTGACAAACGAATTTTTGCGAGGAGTCGACCGGCCGTCCTGTATGGGGCTTATTTGTTAATCTATTAAATTTCATTTAAATGTTTGAAAACTGACACCGCTATGTCCGCGCCGTTTGACACATGCGACAGCAGGGAGTCGGTAGCGTTGAATGTGGATCAGGTTTGACATGGAGTATACACCCTCCATAACACAACTGTTCCTCCCTGTGCTAAATCTTCTTTTGCCTTGAGCTTTTTGTGTATCTTCACCTAATAATTGGAATTCTCTTCCTATGCATATCCGCTCATCTGACAGTCTTGCTACTTTTATACCTTGTTTTAAATCTCACCTTTTCTCTTCTGCCTATCACGTCTAGTCACTCATATACGCCAGCGCCTCAGTCAGATTTGACCTTCAACTATTGGCACTTATATACTTGATTAACATTGCAGGAGTGAAGTTTTACTGTAAAGATCCTACAAATAACTGAGCAAGCGGGGCTTGTCAGCCCTCTGTGGAGCTGAAAATCTGATATGCGAGGGTCATCCTTCCCCCATCAACTCACATGCTGGTTTGACAACGGGAAGGAAATTCTGCAGCTTTATGACGAAGTTTAACATGAACTGAAAGTCTGATGGGTGGTCAGTCAGTTAATAACAACATAAGGAAAAAGTTTTGCCGAATGCCGTTTTACATACTTAACATCACTAATATTCATTTGTGTGTCTAGTGCCGAGATACGAGTGAGATGCGCACGACATACAGTTGTATCAGAAATGTTTATTGAGTAACTTTTCAACAACCGGATCTGTGTGCTGTGTGGAATGAAAATGTTTATATTGCTGACTGCTTATTGAATTGACTATTATCATCATTATTATTATTAACCATTTCTGTAGCATTGTTGATGTATTTGTACTGCATTGTTGCAAACTATTACACTTGAATCACAATCGATGTTAACTAGTCGCTAATAATCGGAGGAATGTATTGTTACGAGTGAAGTAATTATGAATAAATAAGTGAGTTAATCTCCTTGTCTTTTATTGTCGTGACGTTGATGACGATATTGCCATTGAGCAGTGCTTCCGCAATTCACATTCTCTGTATGAGCCCGTGAAGCTCTGTATGAGCTCAATCCGTTTCCTGGCCTGATGATGTAAAAGGCTTCTATTAAACCATGCTTCAGTTTCATTTGTTTTAGTTTGTACATATGTTAATAGTTTTCTTGTGTCTTTATTTAGTTTTTTTGTGTTGTCTTTGGTTGTAATGTGTTTAGTTTTTGTGGGTGTTTAGCATCGGTCAAGAGATCGTCTCCAAAATGCTGTGCAGATGTTAAACCCATTCGTGACTGCATATTCAGATTATGTTCAACGTATGACATTCTTTGATAATCGCTATATGTTCTGGAAGTTCTGGTGGGCTTTAGTGGATTTGCAAGTGTTTTCAATTGCCGAAATGACTATTGATGTTATAACTCTCTCTCTCTCTCTCTGTATTATTACGGCTTCGTGTTATATGAACCGTTGTAAAAAGGCCTGTCCATTTGCCACATTCGTAAATATTGTATGATTTGCTTGTACATTTGGAGTTTAAGTGATCGATAATAGTCAGTCCTTTATTTCAGAAATATCAATAGAAATAAAAATAGCTTTCAATAATTGATGTTAAAACCAACGACCTTGGATGACCTTGAAGCGTCATATGAACTCCGTTTCAAAAAACATACGCCACGGTGTAGTTAGTTATAGTTTCACATTCAGTCACCTTTTACGCACTGAATTACGGTGTAGTTGTTGAGACCTTTTAAACAAGAAGCCGAGCTGTCGCTAAGATAGCCGACGTACTACCTCACAGCACCTTTGGGGGTCACGTGACGTCATGGGTCACATGACCATTTTATAGCCCATATGCCATTTCCTGTTGGTGGTCCTTTGAAACCAAGCCTCTATCTCTAACGGTTTCCGAGATATTCAACGTCGAATGTACACAATGGTGGTTGACATGACCTTGATATGACCTTTAAACAAAGGTCAAGGTTATTGCTTTTGGTACCAATCGATTTCTCATATACGACTTCCTATAGGATGTCAATAGTAACTTTTGCTCTAGGACGCACCGTTTAGCCACAATGCATTCCGTACAGACAGACGCGTATAAGCGCGACCGTTAGTACGGTCGGCTAAAAAAAACTCGAGACCAAACCGAGATCCTGGCACTTGTAGTAGTATTTTATATAAAACCGTCCGAAAAAACGCAAACTAGTACGAAACCAATAATGAGTATTTTTCTGAAAGAGGCAACAAACTGTCGTGCAACTGCCAATTATCAGGTTTTCGAGTACTCGCTATATTTACGTAAAACCTGCTGCATCCTGCTGTGTATGAGACCTTGTCACTCAGCTTTCGAGACCAAGACAGAGACCTCGGCAGAATGAACTCGAGTGATGTCGAGACCTCGGTCTCTAGTTCACAACACTGGTGAACGGCAACACCGGATGTTCAGCGTCATGTTAGCAAGGCCAGTGCTAGTAGGCTACGGCTTTGACCTATCGGAACCTGAAGCAAATAACATTCGTAGAGTCTCTGGGTGTGGGAAAAACACGCCGCATCGCGCGGTTTCCTTGCGACAGCCACGACTCTTGTTTTGTTCTGTAATTGTGTGGTACGTGCAGTGTGTGACAGATGTGCCTGTTATGGTCGGTCACAAAAAGCCAGTTTTACAGAGCCTGTGTCCGTAAAGCAAGTGTCTTAGAGTACTAAGGTCAGTTGTTGTGTAGTTATAACTGTCATGTCTTGTCTCAACGGAGTAAGCACAGCATAAATTATAGCTGTTTTGTTGTCAAGAGCAGACTCATGTGTCATTTGTTTTCGTTTCTTTTTTGTGTGATGACTGCACGTAGCTTTTTCACTAGCCAACGTTAAGCTCTCGTGTCGTATCGTATCGTATCCTCTGTGTTACGGTAGAATGATTATCATCCTTTGGACCAAGTAATAAATAAATGACGATGGAGGGTATGGGCGCGGTAGCCCAGTTTGGTTGGCTTGGTCTGAGAGTTGGCGGCCGTTTTGCAGACAGTCTGCATTCATCGAGTGAACTACTGCAATGGTCTTGCCATGGTGACATTGACAGCACTGTAAATATATACATTATTTTTGACCGCCGGTGGCATGTGAGCCCGATGAAATTTAAAAATTACAATTATTGCACTTACAGCTACGTGCTTGCTTACGATGATTAGATTGTGCACAGAGGCAAGTTGTTGTCTCAGTTTCCTCGTTTTTATACTTTTTAGTTTCTGGCTAGGCCTTACGTGTGCTGATCACACTCGGCTTTTCAGTCTACGTTAAACTCCGCTATCGTATCGTATCACTATTACTATTAAACGAGAATTATTATAGTGGCATAATGTCCGAATACTGCTACGACATTTAACAAAAAGAAGAAAACGAGTTGTGCAGCAGTGGAATAGGATAACAAGAATTATACAGGGTGTTAGCGTGCATAAGAAGACGGCAGATCGGAGGAGCGTGTGTATAGTTCAGTTTTCAGTTTCTGACAACACTGACAAATACAATGTCAACAATGTCTGCTGTTCTACGAAGCTTAACCCTTTGACGCCAACTGTTAGCATATGGGTACAGCTACTGTAAAGCATCCTGTGTCAAACCGGGTTAAGCCGTCATTTGTAATTTTTGACATCCGGACACTCTCATCCCTGAGCGTCAGAGTGCCCGCATGTCAAAAAATTACAAATGGCTGCTTAACCCGGTCTGGCACAGGATACTTTACACAGCAGATGTACCCATATGGCAACAGTGTGCGTCAAAGTGTTAAATGTGTTGAGCGTCGCTGCTGATGTGACCGAGACTGTCAAGCTGTTCCACACCTGAGCTGCGGCGACATGGAAAGCTCCTTCACTGACGATGGGAAGACGAGTCGACGGAACGCCAAGACGGTTAGAACGGGTTGGTATGGTTGCTGATCGCAGTCGCCGTAGTGTGACAAGAGGTGAAACTTATCATGAACAACAAGCAGTTGTTTTCGACTGCCTCGATCGACATCAATGAAACAGTTGGCTATATGGCATAAAACAAAGCATAAGTAGATTATTATTAATAGGCCTGCCTAACCGGCCTATTTATATAGTGCAAGTCGATACGCAACTGAAAAGTGGTGCCGCCACAAATGCGCTGAGTCAGTTATCGTGGTGTCGACCAGATAATTTTTTCAGTTTGTTTCTGAATACAGCCTGTGAAATGTCTGCCGCTCGCAGCTCAACAGGTAGACTGTTCCAGATAGTACGCCCGTGTCCAGAAAGTCCGGTCGAAAATAATTGTTGAAATAAATTATTGAAATTCGTTCAAATAATTCTTTCGTATACTGAGCCCGATGCGGTCACTACTTTTGTTCGCTATGAATTTTCTCGGCTTGAGTAGATTAACGAGAACAGAGTTTGTAATGCTTTCACCAGCCACAACAAATCACACAGACCACTATGTCTGGTCATTGATTCAAACTGAGCGATGACGTCATTTCCGGTCCGACTCGCCCCTAGCGCCTACCGTTTTTTTCTGAATGGCAGCGGTGCCTCTGAGGTGCGTGTAGTGCGTCACGGTTCGTGGGTCGCAGTCACGACTCAGCGAGCGAATGAACTGTAACAGCTAGACGGCTTGATGATCGGCATCGAAAGAAAACATGCGCGTTCATTCAGTGCTACTAGAGCAGTCTATTAGAACTTATTCCACCGTCGCACTCGTAGTGACTATCTCTACAAAAGTGTCTGGAGTTTTATAACGTGTCGCTAACTCCACTGTTCAGTCATTCGTGAACAACAGCTGGGCATCGGCCACAATACAACTCACGCGACGGTGGAATAGTTAAACACTATCTATACGGGATAGTTCGTTAACATTCACTTATCCCGCTCTAGAAAGCGGTTTGACATACGCATAGCAACAGTTTATAGATACTTCTGTTGACCAGTGAGGTAAAAAAATGAGACAGAAGATAACACAGTTACCACACGGTCTTGAGTGAGTTATTCGTAACTATCTTAATTCGTGATCGTGATCAACGTAATCAACAGATCGTTTTCGACGCTGTTCACGTCACGCTTGGCAGCACGAGAGAGATTATCGGTGGATAACAACTCACTGTAGAATCTGTGTTGAGAGCAGTGTTTCAACAGTTAACTGAAACTGAAATTGTAAAATAACTGAAACATAACCCTCAGTCAAACTGAAACTAAAACTAAAACTGGAAAATGAAAATAACTGTAACTAAACTAAAACTGAATAATGGCAATGATACGTAGTAAACTAACTTGAAAAATGTCAAAACTGAAAAACATTAACTACCTCAAATTTAAAAAAAAATTATTTCATAAATTTTGCATAGTTACATACTTACTTATTTGTTGATACGATCCACAGCATATGATAGTGTCATCAATCACCAGACATTTACCCCTGAACACTGGCTTGTCATTCTGGGTAGACGGACGGTCGACTTTGTCGTTGCTGATACCTCTGACATTGTATTTAGTGGCAGCTCCATGCTTCCCATGCGTACGTTGAGAGAGCTAACCCCAGCGACAAAGAATCTAGACCAGCGCTGCTTCCTCTAAGTGAACAAGAAGCTTTACGACATCCAGCTGTTATTCAAAACAGCCTTGCTTTAACAGTCTTCCTTGTTAGTTCTTGCGGTACTGTCTGATGTTCTCAATGTGATATTTTTGTGGTATCTATAGCAGTGGCAGGCACTGGCGTTTGTTTTAGTTATTTTTCTGGCTACGTGTGCTAGATAAGCTGTATACTCAGCTTTCGAGTCCACGTTAAACTCTTCTATCGTATCGTATCGTATAACTGAAAACTTGAAGTGAAAAGCGAAAAAACTAAACTTAAAAATAATACTAAAACTAAACTTTAACTGACAAACCAAAACTGAAATTACACTGGTTGAGAGCTAGGCGACGAAAAAATTAACAACTAAATTAACAACTAATTACACACGGCCCGGTCATGGTTGAACTGATAAGCAGAAGAAACACTAGGCCTGCTGGTTATGAAAGCCCTTTATACATCAATCGACGCAAGTTTAACTGCAGTTTTAGATTGGAGAGAAACTACTTGTCAAGGACAATATAAATAAAATACAATAGAATAAAGAAAAGAATATGGAGCAGAAGGCGTCAGAATGACCAATTTTCAAAGTTTTTCAAAGTTTTCCAAAGGTAGCTTATCCCTTGTAGCATGTTCACATGTTCATTGGCGGCGACGGCTTCGAGTTGGAGTGCACATAACACTAGTGACACTAATGAGTTGGTAATAATTTCACAGTGTAGCACGCGATAGTGCGTACGGGCGAGCCTCGCCTCAAGTCAATGGAGAATGGACCCCCCCCCCCGTAGCTCTGCAACCATTGAACCGATTTAGTTGAAATTTGGCAAGATTGATTACGTCTTTTAAACGACCACGAATACCAATGAATGATCGTCTGCTATTGTTGACCTCCATGCTAACTATATACAACTCGTAGGCCTACTCTAGCCAGTCAGCCATATGACGTAATAAGGTACGTTCCCAATTCCCATCCGGTCCGCCAATAGGGTTTTTATAATAATTCTTTTGCACATATTTTCTATTCATTCTGCTCTACAACACTCTGGTTCATTAAAAACAGAATGCAATGACTCCATCCAAACAAACAACGATTACCGCGCGATGCACTTTAGTGAAAAGCGCGGTATTGCGATCGCATGTCGTCCGTCCGCCTGTCCGCCTGTCTGTGACGTTGGTGAATTGTGATCACATAGGTTGGAAATCTTCGAAAATGATTTCACCATTAGTTAGCCTGGGACGTTCGCTCTTTGCAACCCCAACATGACGGGTCTGCTCCAAGGGGAACACCCCTAAAATTGGGCCCAAAGTCACTCACCCCATGTTGATTTTAGCGTCGGAGACATTCGATCGCAAATTGCGGCCGAATGGTTACAGATAGCGCAACGGCCACAATGGAGAGCCTATAGGAAACTACCATCGCTCTTT
>Ga0056129_1000177_pt1 | contig 13654 bp, 11 predicted proteins | sample WorMetLIZISLAND1_FD_71118 | JGI IMG/M metagenome (GOLD analysis project Ga0056129, IMG submission 71118) | Marine gutless worms symbiont microbial communities from Max Planck institute for Marine Microbiology, Germany - Olavius loisae LIZARD... ...
AATGTGACCAGCGCATTAATAGAGGTTTACTATAAGTCTACCTTTTACTGACTTTACTTACTTACTTATTTTTTGGAAACTTTCACAAATATGCAGGCTCGATAAAAATTAATCAGTAAACTTCAAAATATTAGCTTTACTTCATTTAATTTTTAATTGCTGCATTCATATAGTAATGTTTTAATCAAGTCATTTAGTTTAACGATAGAGACGCGTGAACGTGGACGTAACGGCGGAAACTTGAAACTTTCGCTTGTTGTGACGGATTGAATCAGTCAATTGCCGATGTCGACATTATGAAATAAATGTGCGTGTGGTCCAAGAACATGCATGACAATTGACAACCACGCAAAACAATAATCCACACAACAGCGACTTCCTCTGTCGCAAATGCCAAAAATTGGATCGCGCGCTGCAAGCTTTAAGCGACCCTTATTATCAGTCGACGTGTCTGTCTGTCGGTTTGTCCGCGAATATGATGCTAAATATCTCAGATGATTTAGAGATTCGTGTCCAATATGGAGCCTATAGGAAAGTGCGTATACGGCGCGTCTATTGCGCGACGTCATCACGTGACTCTGACGGCATACTCGTGACGTCACAATATTCAAAGTCGTCGCATTCAGAAACCAGAACCCGGAACAACAACTATCCGTGCATGTACTGTATACCACAATAAAGGAGAACATCGTGTTAAGACATGAACGCATTCGGAATACAACTGCCGAAGAAGAATTAAAACCTTACCTGCAAGTAAAAACTGCGAATAATCGGTATACCGTTGCATGCGGTTCGATGGCAGACGAGTGGGTCGCTTAAAGCTAAGCAGCTCGCGAGCCAATTCGTCTACCGGTTTGTTTCGCTTATTTTCTGGTCTCGCAGCATTGTTTAATTCTTTCAGCTACGTATGGCTACATTACATGGTAGCGACGAGGTCTGTCATTATTCCAGGTTGAGGCAAATTATTGCAGTGACTTGTGGATATGTACATTGATTTATTTGATTTTTTATAATATACCTCATCCAGTAAGCGCCACATATTTTTGTCCTTAACCTTGATCATCAATGTACAATAAATATATGGCCATTACACAACACTACACAACATATAGGCCTTCACAGTTCAATTACAACAACTTGCGGTTTCGCTGCTGCCAACACGTTCTCTGGCGCTGTATTTCAGACGTTGGGACTCGGGAAAAGTTCGTATATCTGAGTGTTGATACATCGAGTGATCATGGTATATGTTTTATATAAATAAAATAAGTTTAACTATTTTCAACAGTCAACACCATGTAGGGCCTAGTATGTATGCTATACTTCCGTTTTGAGCGTGATATTGCTATTTTTATTTGTAGCTCAGTTTAATTATCATTATTGTCAGTTGTACTAATACGCATACTCATACTTTATTAAAATCACACAACAAACGTGCATGAATAAAACAGAGTTAAACTTTACATTACATTACATTACATTACTGTGTCATATAAATACGATAGGCCTATTGCGTAAAACCGGAAATAATATTATTGGCATATAGGGTAAAACTACTTCCGGTTTGAAAAGCAAAAAGCTTGATTATCGCAGAGAAAGTCGTGCCGTGTCAATTGTTTTGTTTCGTTTTCCCGGCCAAATCTTAGTCATATCTCAGTTTATGTGACTGTGAACACTGAAGAATTTCTGGTCAATACTTTTTGCAGAAAGTTATGTTTATATGGATCGATTTGTAATAGTCATCAATCAATCAGTCTTTAATGAATGTGTCAAATGCACAAAACATATGGATATGCAGTATACATTAAGTGAATCTTGTGTATATACTTTTGTCGTCACGGATATCGTTTTTATAAGTTCTCTATACAGTATATTAGATTAATGTTAATTTGCTGTATATGCCATTCGACGTGTAAACGTTATATTTACACTGTTGTTTCCCTGGTCACACATCTCATCGTAGGCTCAGGCCAATAAATGCGTTTTTATATAGACCTATGTGTAAGTTGTATACAACAGACCTTCGGGCTTATAAAACCATCTTTTACATCATGAAATGCTCGTTGAAAATTATTTTACACGAGCTTAATTAGGCCTAATGCTTAGGCTAATGTTGTTGAATGACGCGCCAATCAATATAGGCATGTAAGCATAGGCCCCTATATAAAGTTTGTTCGACGCGGTGTCGATATCTGAATGATAAAGCTGGTGAGCTTATATGAGACAGTTTCACCAAAGCACTGATATACAGCAGATTTTAAGCAGAAACTTAGGCCATAAAAGTTTAACAGCTAGTTAGTTGGCTTGGCCAGTGGATATATAGTTTTATAGGCCCTTATCGATTGTCGTCGTTGTCGATTTGTCTTTCGTCGTTATCTTATATTATAGGCAGGCCTATCCTATGGCATAGAACTTATAGGTCAGTGTAGGCTATATTGCAAAAATATATTTTTCACAAGGCGCAAATTTCCATAAATACCGTCATAATGAATACATCAGCTCAGCTATATCAGGTATACTCGTATACATAAGCATTTTGTGGTTCTCCTTTCTTAAACGAAAAAACAAACATTGGCATGTAGCCTATAAGCAAAAAATTAACGGAAAAGGAAATAAATGTTATTGACTACAGCATAAGCTCAATAAAAAGTCAATATCAAAATATAAACAAAAATGTAAATCTGAAGTTAAAATCAATTAATAAATTACCTCACATGACGACATTACTCAGTATGTTATCGCCATGCAGTTAGTCCTATATGTGGCCTTATGTGGGCGTAAATTGAGAGGGTATGAAAAAGAAATATTTGGTTATAATTAAGCATACAATTAAAACCAGTAAAACCACGCGCGCGCAGCTGTAGAGCCATCACTCCACATGGAGCAGACCATAGACGACATTACACAGACGACAGACTGTGCCACGTCTCTATGTCACGTGACATGTAGTGGCTCCATCTAACGAAGGACGGTCGAGTGTCAGTCTATAAATAGTCGATGCTTGTGCCGTAGCACTGGGACCAGACACCGACGCTCCGGTGTCACTCACTCACCGAGCGACTTAATTAAAATGGCTGTCACGTCGATCGAGGCCGAGACCAGCCCACACGGAGCAAATAGGACACTGTGGCCACCACCGCCAGGCGTCCACGCCGTGAACACGACCCGAGCGATTTGAATCTGCAGCTCCGCATTCGACACAAAGAGCTCTGTGTTACTTTCGCGCCAAATCTTTCGCGCCACATCTGTCACATGATAATGACGTCCGCAGTTTCACTTCCACGACACTCACGGTCGGTAGTCTCGCAACTGTAGCAGGTGATGAATTGAAGATCCATGCAACAATCCTGGAATATATACATGAAATATTGATAGAATATGGATAATAACATAATATTTAGGTCTATACTTGTATAACTTATATAAAACATAGCCTTATAGGCGCAATGAAATGCATCATTTTGGTTAACAGATGCAACAGATATAGAGATAGGCCTAGATAACTATAGGTCTAACTTGAACCATCCTCTCACTCAATTGTGAATTATGTCTATAATTTTCGTAAAGCATAAAGCATCAACTCAAATGAATGAACGTAGGCCTATATATGCTACAACATCCTAGCCTATATCCTGGCCGCGTTTACCTCATGATCTCGCCCAAGTTTGAGATTATGACTTGTTAGTAAAATTGGCATAGGCTTGCAATTGTATCGATAATCAAAATATAGCAGAAAAACACGACTAATCTTTGTCTCTAGCCTATGTGCACCGTACGCACGGCAACCAGTGAACTGACAGAAAAGAAGATAAAAAATCATGAAAATGCCGGGACAAGAATTATACAAACGTCAGACAACATAGCACGACAGAGTATGGGGCATGTCACATTAAAAGAGCTGCTTGGCCTATTGTTATAGGCCCACCGATCATCTAGGCCCTAACGTTTGCAAAACTGTAGTCATCCAAATTTCCGAAGTCACATTTTAAGATATAGGCTAGGCCTATAACATTGTGCACTACTGCAGAATGGACTGAATTATCGGTGCAATTATTTCGGTCTGTATATCAAGTGATTTATCGGTCTATTGTATAGGCCTATAGGCCTATATGGAATTAGCTGCAGAAATTGCATAGCTTTACTCGCGGCTGCAGCAGTAGGCCTACTGGCCTATTTGCCGATCTCGGCGTTGACGCGGCGAATTAAGCTGTCGCTGCTGCAGCAGCAGCAAATTATATACGCCAGGGGTCATCGCTGGTCCGTCGGTATATGATGCTGCCCCGCCATGTTGGTGTCACGTGACCCAAAGAGGGGCAGGCGACGTGACGTCAGCGTAGAGACGATCGATAAGACCACTAAATTGATTTTTTCACGACGTTCCGCACAGCAGCAGCAGCAGCAGTCATTGGGCGCCGCCGCATCACTGATGAGCTCACGCATTCGTCACTCTATATCGAATACTGACGCTTTATATCTGTATATGGTTAGCAGTTTTGCTATAGTGATATTTTTTGATGCGTTGCGTTTACTGTTCACAGAATAGGGTTTTGACACTGTGTCTGATATACTGCCATGGTCGCAGCTACTACCGTCACGAGCAGAGCAGTTCACATAACAAAAATGTGTCTTTCGAGTGTCGCGGCTATAATAAGTCTCCGGGTTTCACCCTAACAAGCCCCTAATTTTTCTCAAAAAATTTTCCTGTAGATTGTTCAGGTCCACATCATGGACGTACAGAAATTCGATGACTTTAGCACAACCATTATTTTTGAAATCGGACGAAAATTGATAAATCTGACTACCACGTGACGTGCGACCTGCACTGCCATCAATGCCTACGTCACAATACAGATTAGTTTAATATTATGCGATTGCGTTAGTCTATCTGTCGCACACGTCTGGCGCCCATCGACGACTCGTTTCACCGACCTACGAGCTCGAAGACTTCATTTGTGATATCAAAGCATTCATGAATACAAATTTTATCTAAACTGTTTCAAACTTCAAAGTCCAAGTAACGCATATGGGATATGGGACATAAGTCCCATGTCTGCCTATAATAGACCCCCTGATCAGGAGGCGTATTTAGAGGCCTTGCGCCTGCTCTCACCCCCTTTAGCCGACCCTGCTTTTTGCCATTTTACTTATTTTTTCTTCCAGAACATAAAATTTAGACATTCATTATTTAACAAAAAGTGTCAGCTTTGGGGACTTCGTCCCCTGATGCCTATGGCCTCTTTCGCACATTCGAAAACGCCATGCACTGCCCCTGATAGTCTGAATATTGACAGCTGTGCGTGTCCGCGTTACACAAACAGACGAATGGACAGAGAACGATCGTTGGACGGAAACTGATAACAACAACGCGATACGGTCAAGGCGTCCGCTTCATTTCACCGACGAGTTACAGCCGCGTCAGTCCACGAACAGAGCTGCCGTGACCCGGCTGCACCTTTGTCTCGCTCGTGGCATGGTCTAATCTTTACAGTCCCTCCCTGAAGCCGGAGTTGCCTCGCTCAGTCTACACTGCAGTGAACGCATTATTTCCACTCGTCTCGCCCTCGTGCAGTCCATCACATGCAGTGGCGTATTCAGGGAGCATTACCCCCAATGCGTCAGAAATAAATTGTTTGAAACATGTCGTAGGATATATTGGTGTCGTACTTGTACCCTCGGGGGATTCATCTCCACTTCCCCTTCGCCATCTTGGACACGTCATGCGCCAGAGAAACTGTTCCAATGGGCTATCGCTGCTGCAGGTATTTATGCAATAAACCAATAAACTTGTTTATGCGTGAGCGTTGCTTTGTACTAGTATAGATGCACGATAATGGCGTCATTGAGCTTGGTCATCATGGCATACAAGAATAATAAACACATTATAGGCACGCACTGCAGGTAAAATCAGTCGTGTATAGGCTAACATATTGATTTGATCCCTTTTCTGTAGTGTTGTTTTTGGTTGCATTAACTAGTACTGTACGCTGCCAGTTTTTCAAACAAACACCATGACATATTAGATTATTAGATATTTAATTTTGTAATATCAAGAGTGACACCGGGATAAAGAGAGAATATTTAAAAATGGTTCAGTTTTGCCTTAGTGGAAACTCAGTCACTTGATATGGCTGCAGCTATGAGACTTGCGAATTATACGTTAGACGTTAATTATTGCCATGTGTCGACGACGGACGTGCATAACATTAATCAAACGCTGCGTCGACGTTAAAAATACGATGGCAACTGAGCGACTATATAGGCGTGTACGCATGCGATGACGAATGACAGTCTGACAGATTACATCGATATTTCTCTCACGATCGTTTGTTCACATACGCACATGCTCGTCGCATATATACGCTATACTCTATAGCCTTGTGTGCCATGGTAAAATGAACGATATTATATGTCTGTGACAACGGCAGACGCGGTTTAATAGCGATGCTACGGGACAAGGGTGTGTGCTGGAACACGTTAAAAGCAGGTCGTGTTTTAGTCGACGGACGGACGAGCTGGGAGCTGGGACGGCTCAACGCCGCAGAAGAAGATTGATTGATCGATGCGTATCAGTCGCGTCGCCGACGTCAACGTTTTCGTAATTCGAAACGCGACGACGACGCAGCAACACAGGCTGACGTCTGCTGCTGCATGGAGCGAAATTGAGAAGCGGTGATGGAGAGAGAGAGAGAGAGAGAGTGGGGAGAGAGATGGGGAAGGGAGTGGAGGAGTTGTGATCACGTGACTCTGTCAGAGCCCCCACCCCAGCCAGCCAGCAGACCGGCTTTGTGCATGAGCAAGGCGCGACACCCGGCCGCCATACTCTCTCCCTGTGGGCGCACATGCAGGCTGGCTGGCGTGGCTCGGCTGCTTGGTTGCTTGTTGGCAGGGCGCTGCGGGGCACAGTCCACCCAGCCACCACGCAGTCGTCTGGCCGCTAGGCATTGTGTATGCATGCACGCGGGCAGACAGACCAAGTGTGGGACTCGATCGACAAGCTGGAGTTCGGTGATGGCGTTCAACGTCTAAGAACAACAACTGTACAGCAGACGACGTAACGCATCTTCGCTGGTCAACACAGACTGAGGTATACAATGTCCGTCAGCTTATTATGTCTCTGTCTGTAGTCTATTTGTGTCGTGTTTCGTCCGTGAACTGAACTGAAGCCGCAGCAGTCACAGAATGGAGCGCGTCGAACGTAGTCTGTTCGTCTGTGCTGTGTGGCAACACTGCAGTGTGTTTGTTTGCGAATCAGTCACTGCACACTGTCTGTCCGTTACAGTGTATAACTGTATATGTATGATTTTGTAGACAGAGAAGCACCGTACGTCCTCAGCGTAGTACGGAACAGTTTAGTTCGGATCTTTGAAACGGGATTTCTGAAACGCGAACTGCGGGCACTAAACGAGGCACGCAAACACACTGCACACTGACATACACAGGGTCAGTGACGGCTGACCGACAGAACGTTTTCAGTGATGTTTCGTTTGTCAATGACTGCAGTGAATTTTAGTCTTCATGCAGGTACGTATAGATCTACGAGTGACTGACATGGGCGGGCCGGCAGGTCGATTCACGCTACGATACCGGGATAAACATCTTTTGCATTCGATAGCTGCAGGCTACACACACTTAGCGAAAGCTGTATGGCTATTGGTGCAACGTTAGGCCGCGGTAACATAGGTAGTAAGATATCATCGGCTCGGTCACGCGAAAGAAAGCGATCAACGCGCAAAGTGTACGAACGTCAGTTAGTGAGTATAAATCTTCAGAAAAATAAAATTAAAAATACTCTGTTACTGTTAGTTATTTCGTACCGCATTGCACCCATGGAACTCCGGTCATCTCTGCTGGTTCCAAAGTGACTGCCATATTGTGCCGTCCGTCATACCGTTGTCCTTGTCCGCATTGTTATCAACTGCCGACCTTGGCCGCGCTCACTGTTGAAGAAGATATGACACCATGACACTATAGAAGCACATGATCAGTCCACCATTTCAGCAATTACCGCATTGTTCGCGTTCTTTGGCATGACCTCGTAGGATAGATAGTCTGAAGGCGTATACTCAGTAACGAAATGAGACGACTGAAAAGCGTAGGTGAAATTGCACGCAGAACGTGAACGCCATAACTGTGCAGTCGATTTTGCGATCAAGCTATCTCTATGTAAGACCATTCAAAGTGACTATGGTGGTAATGGCAGTGTTTGACAGTCTGTCCACATAAGATTTCCTATTGCATATCTATTGTAACTATGTCGCTATTTGTACCATTTCCGAGACATTCATTTCACACTTCTATAGGGGTTCTTCTAAACGTCGAAATCCACGAAATTCTGTTTCAGTCTTATATCTTATTGTCAACTTGATGCGTTTTGTCATCATTTTAATAAAGCTCTTATGTATGTATGTATGTATGTAGAAATACCGAACATTGGCAGTATTGTACGTACTGCTCCGTGTAGCTGTCTCTTTCTCTTTCTCTGGCTGTGCTTGCAGGCGGCCGGCGCACCTGTGAATAATGCATTTGATTGACGTGTCGACCTTCGCGCCCGATCACACGACACGGCCCTCTCTGTAGGTGCTTGGTCATTATGGGCAAGCATTCACTGCTGTATATACCTACTGTATAGGCCTTCTGTAGGCATTGACATTGACGACTACGTGGCGGCGGCGGCGGTCAGCTTTTGTTACTGACTGCACTCGTTTTTCGCCGCGACTACAAGACCTGGATTAAATAGATTATCATTCAATCTCGTTGCCTTCGTAAACGTAAACGTTATATGCCAATGACGCCGCACGCATTCAACTCTCTTTCTGCTCTTTGAAGTTCTCCGAACTTTGCCCATAATTCACATCTACATAACGAAACAGAGAGGCTTGTATAGGAAACGTGCACGGGAATGCTGGGCGCGGCTCCACGCCCGATAGCTCTTCGTTCTGCTGAAGTATAACGGTCATCACAGGTATCACTGACTAATGTGTGTCAAATCGTCATAAACCTTTCATCATGGTCCTATATGCAAGCCCAGGGGATACCGCGGCGGCAGCCCCACCGCCGTCAGGCTTAGCGACCCTGCCCTCTGGGAGCTCTCTCCTAGTCACCCCATATTAGTGTAGACTATAGGGGACTTGCTGTGTTTTTTGTGTATATCCTTTTTTGTATCTATTATTGTGTGCCTATCTGTGTGATTTAGTTGTTTTCGTTGTTTGCTTTGTCTTTTGTAGATCTTCCTTCAGTAATTTGATACTGTTGGTTGGGTCTTTTGACCTGTAAAAACCGTCTCCCATATAACCTGTACTGTGTTGGCGGGGACGTAAAACACTGCACAATTTTTTTTATATGCAAGCCCACCAAAGAATTAACCGGCGATGTGTCGATACTGTTCTGCTTATTGGACTCGATCAGTTTCACAAGCAGTGCGTGTATGTGCTCACACGACGTCTTGTGGAAGTTGCGGCAGACACCTTCTGCGATTTGTTTGTAATGTGGAACAATCTAATCACGCCATACACAGCGCTTTTCTCTGGCATCAAAGGGTTACGGCAAGCCGCTGTTGGTACTTGCCTGCATGTAGATTACTTCTAAATTAGTTAGTCACCCGCCAGTAGGACTGTGGGTTTTGTCTTTAAGCAATATAGGACAGAACGCAGAGGCGTGGGTTTGATGCAGTTAATGCAGCGCAGACTTCGAGTGCGTACGTCGCCATTTCTCATATACAGCGCACATGAGAATACACAACCCGACAGACAGACAGACCAACAGACAGATTGAGCAATACTGCAAACGTGGTCTGCAGACAGACGGACACACAGCTTGAATAGCCAATGAACAGGATCGATATCTGTGCATGCAGACGGATTTGCTAAGACGTGCATCGTTGGCCAGCGATGAGATCTGGCGCCAGTCTGTATTCTCCATGCAATAGTATTCAACCTGTATCGCGAGAGTTGCTCGACATGACCACGTGATCAGACTGTGAAAATTCGTCCATTTCGCCGATTTTACCTACGCGAAAATGTATGGAATCGTGCGTCGTATATAATGCCCGTTTTTCTTCATCTTCAAATTCTTTACCGGAAATATAGAAAAATGAATTTATGTTTTGTTTTCAGAAAAGTCAGCTGACAAAATTTTAGTGAACAAGATAGTCTACGCGTACTATGATGTCAGCTTTGGGACATGTTAAGGAAAATATGACGCGGCATTTTTCGGACAAAATGCACTGATTATTGTAATTCGTAAGCGCCACTCAGTTCTGGGAGCGCATTAGAGGTTCTGTATACGACGATGCGCTATAAATCGACATTTTACTTACTTACTTACTTACTTGTACGTCGGCTGTAAGTAATTCCCGCCCACCTGGCACCCTGCTGAAGAGAGATAACTGACCCTGTAGCGGTCCGTTGGTCGTTAATGACACATGGCGACAGCTGTGACGGACCTCATCACCGAGGAGCGATGGACGGGTTACCAGGCGGGCAGCAGCCTTCGACCCGGTCAGTCCATGCAGGGAGGAGTGACCCGAGTGGACACGCGCTTCAGGACCCACCGCCACCGCTGCTGCTTTGTTCTCGACGCCAACCGACGACGAATATAAAACAGCTGTCGCGATCGCTGTAGTAGACCCCAACTCGCCGTCTCCGTCATTCTTTGGGAGTCTCAACTTTCAAACGTTTCAACTCGCCTACTTCTGGGAAACAAGACGGAATCGCCGATTTTCAGCCAAGAGATGCTGGATAGGACTAATCGGTCGTGAAAAGAAAATTATGCATGCGGTCTATACAACGACAGTGAAAATGGTGGCGTTTTTGTTTCAAATGAAGAGCAAAAATTTTAATTTTTAATTCCAACCGTCGGCGTTCGTTGAAACAAATGGATACGACAGTCACGAACGTTGACGCTGCAGCGGCAGGCTGCATTAACATTAGGCCGTCGCGACCATATCGTATCGCACAAGTATAGGCTATAGATTCGATTCTGCTACAGTCGTATAGTCGTCGTACTGTTGTAATCTGCATCATACATGTAGGAATAGATTACAAAATTTTTACCCGGACTCAAGCGACTGTGTGTTTGTTGTTTGAATTTGATTACGTCAGTGGTGTGGTGTCGGTTGCTGTCTGACGTTGCTATGACAACCAGTTGAATACTGAAAGCAATCGAGAAGGCGGGTCTATACTCTCTGGCTGTGTATATGTGTGTGAGAGTAGGGGTGGGGGAGAAGGGGTGATATGGGCCGTTAAGACTGTCATCTAATATTATACAGCCCGCCACCCGTGCTCGGTTTATCGTGCCTAGCGGACCGTGCTAATTAAAGAGTCGACGCAGTGGAGAGGTACAAAGTCCCTGTGTTTCAAACGTCGTTGACCCTTTTCAGCACGCTACAGTGGACATTCTGCTGTGAGTTCGGTCGAGTGGCGGTTTTCGCGGGTGCGATGGTACGCCGAGAAGACAACCAGAATCCTCGTGACATCGCCTGACATTAGCTTGTGCTCTGGAGGGTTAAAGAGGGACGAACGAAACGACAGCTGGCACCCGCTGACGACTGAAAATAGAACTGCCATCGGTCCATCCGTCCGTCCGCATTGTTTGCGATCACGTTGCGCTATCAGTGATTGCTGATCGACAGTTAATATCCGTTCACGCCACCTGCGGCTCGGTTTGAAGTCTTTCACAGCTCACTCTGCAACGTGTGCACTGTAAAAAGTCTGATAAAGCAACGGTAGCGTACAATTTAATTTCTATTGACTGAGACCTTTTTGTCGAGCGCATAACCTTGAGTAGTGCAAGCTGATGATGTCAGCAGCCAACCTGTCAGTTTGTCTGATTGTTGTCACAGTTCGAATTGCATGCGTACGGTTGGTGGTATAGAGAGATTGCGAGCTGTCTTGTGTCAATGTTGAGCGTCGGTCCTCTCGCGCATTTTGGTACGATTTCTAAGACGTTGCTGTTGCGCTATCAGTGATTGCTACAGTTAGTTAGCCGTATACTTGGCGTTAAATAGCACTTTACAAGGGACTTCGTCTCTGAGGTTAGGCGTGTTCGCTTGCGGCAAAACGTAGTCTAATAATAGCCTAGGGTCATAACCTATTGTGCGTTAGAGATGCCGTTCGGTATTTAACATAAGGTATTTGTTTGTATTAATAAAAACATTGACTTGGACTGGGATATCGTGTCGTAATGGGGAGCTGGCTGAGTGTGCTATAGAGTCGCCTAGCGCGCTGTTGTCAGGATGACGTCTTCTGCTGCCATAGCCTACAGTGCGACTGTTAGTCACTACTCTAAGTAGACCGCGGATTGGTCAGCATGGATGTGTTTCTGTTGACCTCTCCCCAGCTGTCGTAAACAGTAGGCTATGGATTCCGTCGGTCAGTGCCGTGGTTGGGGACTTCGTGATGTATCCTTAATGTTCTGGATTAAACTGGTAACTGGCCTGCAAGGGGCCACGGCAGGGGAGAGAAAACGAGTTTATAACATTACAAAAGAAACGATCTGCAAAAAAAATATGTATACGTATCTTTATGACGCATTCTGCTTGGCGTAACCAGAAACAAAATTGGAAACAAAAACTAAAAGTGAAAAACCGTTGAGCTATAGCGTATAGGAAGTGCGGTCCGATTCGTTGTTATAAGATATACAAGAAAGCCCAGCTAACGCCAGGTAAGCGCTCGACAGCCGTGTGTGCATGAAGACTTCTTTTTGCCATCTCAACGTTGTTTGACGCCCCCTAGCTGAGGAATGCCTTGCGATATCAACGCAGGCTATACATCACCATATGTGACTTCCTATTAGTCATTAATTGTAACTTTAGCCGTATCTGCTACTGTTTTCGAGATATTCACACTTAATGATAGATAACTGCTGATTTTACCCACCCCTCCCTTGTTTGACGCCCAGCTCGGGGAACCCCTTAGAATTTCTGGATGAAACTTACCCCGCAAAGAACTAGACGTATGGGGCTACCGTATGGTGAAAATTTCATAATTCTAACTTCAACCGTTTTTGTACGATCCACCCATGTGACGGACACACGGACGGACGGGCGATAGCATATAGCGCGCTAAGCATATATGCTATGCTGTCGCGCGCTAAGAACGTCACATGACGTACAGTATAACGATACGGTCGACCGATGTTTGATTATAACGCGACGTTCGTTGGAGACGCCGATATGTCATGTGACGTAAGGTAATTGATCACATCCTGTGTGTTGCACCTGGTTATTGTCATATTGAGCGATCGTCCGCTCTGATATGACTGATGTCATACATGTATGTGACGTCTCTCCCACTCCCAGTCCCACGTGACGTCTTCCGTCCAGCTCGTACAGTCGCTGTAGCTGCTGGTGATTCATCTCCAATCACCTGTGACATCTATGGCACCTGAGAGAATGTTGTTGTATATATTTTGGTCGAAATTATGAGTCGGTAGAACAAGAGGGATGAGGTCATGTTCTCCGGGAGTGCCTGTAATTCGACTCTACCAGTAGTCCTGTTCCAATCTTATAATGTTATTCCCTCATCGACTCTCACCCTCACGTAAATGCAATGTTAACGGTGATGATGCATAACAACTACAGTAGCTGTGAAAGAGCACAAACAGTATAGCTTTCGGCCTGGACGTTGTAAAGCCCTTACCTTAGCTTTTACTTTCGGGA